>Ga0209023_10000297_pt1 | contig 81864 bp, 60 predicted proteins | sample LakOneMetagenome_FD_187468 | JGI IMG/M metagenome (GOLD analysis project Ga0209023, IMG submission 187468) | Freshwater and sediment microbial communities from Lake Erie, Canada (SPAdes) (version 2) | ecosystem: Environmental > Aquatic > Freshwater > Lentic | place: Lake Erie, Canada... | reverse complement strand
TTTTTAGTTTTATGGCGGCAAAAATATGAAGTTTATCGACGAAGCAAAAATCGAAGTCATCGCCGGCGACGGCGGCAATGGCTGCGCCTCGTTCTGTCGCGAGAAGTTCCGCCCGTTTGGCGGACCGGACGGTGGCGATGGCGGCAAGGGCGCCTCGATCTGGGCAGTGGCTGACCGCAACATCAACACGCTGGTGGATTTCCGCTATTCCAAAATGCACAAGGGCAAGGACGGCGAACCTGGCCGCGGCGCGGACTGCTATGGCAAGGGCGCGGAAGACATTTACATGCGCATGCCGGTCGGCACGCTGATCGTCGATAACAACAATGGCGAGATCATCGCCGACCTGACTGAACACGGCCAGACCGAACTGCTGGCCAAAGGCGGCGAGGGCGGCTGGGGCAACATCCACTTCAAGTCGTCGACCAACCGCGCCCCGCGCCAAAAGACCGAGGGCAAGGAAGGCGAACGGCGCGAGCTGCGTCTGGAACTGAAGGTGCTGGCCGACGTGGGCCTCTTGGGCATGCCGAACGCCGGCAAGTCGACCTTCATTACCGCCGTCTCGAACGCCAAGCCGAAGATCGCCGACTATCCATTTACCACGCTGCACCCGAACCTCGGTGTGGTGCGCGTCTCGCACGAAAAGAGCTTTGTGATCGCCGACATTCCCGGCTTGATCGAAGGCGCGTCCGAAGGCGCCGGCCTGGGCCACCAGTTCCTGCGCCACCTGCAGCGCACTGGCCTGCTGCTGCACATTGTCGACCTGGCCCCGTTCGAGACCAACGTCGACCCGGTCAAGGAAGCCAAGGCCCTGGTCAAGGAACTGCAAAAATACGACGAAGCGCTGGTCGACAAGCCGCGCTGGCTGGTTCTCAACAAGCTCGACGTCGTGCCCGAAGACGATCGCAAGAAGATCGTCAAGGACTTCATCAAGCGCATGGCCTGGAAGGGCCCCGTGTTCGAGATTTCCGCGCTCAATCACGACGGTTGCCAGGAACTGGTCAATGCGATCTACCTGCACCTGGAAGCGAAGCGCCACAGCGAGCACCGCGCCGAAGAGACGCAGATGACCGAAGAAGCACGCGGCATTGCGTCGATCGATCCGGACGATCCACGCTTCAAGATCCTTGATTAAGCGGCCGGCAGCGTTGGCGAACCGGCTTGGACAGCGCGCCGCGCTGCTCAAGCTCGTTGCGGTCGCGTCGAGCCTGTCCGCGGTGGCGGCGCTGGTCGATCCCGACCGCATGGCCACCCTGTTTGGCATGTTATTAGTGGGCGTGAACGGCTACAGCCAGTTCTTCGCCATGTACGTCGGCATCAGGCTCGCTACCGCGGGCCTGGCGCTTCTGGCATCACAGCATGGCGACCAGCCTGTGCTCGGCGATATCACAGCATTGTTCATCCTGGCGCAGCCGGTCGGCCGCCTCATCGCGGCCACGGCAATCGGTCTGCCCCAGGGATATTTGTTAGTCATATGCGGGTTCGAACTGGCTGGCGGCCTGGCGCTGCTGCTGTTGCGCCCGCGCTGATCCTAGAGCGCCGATGAAATCCGTCATCCACACTGCACAACGCATCATCATCAAAGTCGGTTCCTCGCTTGTCACCAATGACGGGCGCGGCCTCGATCACCACGCCATCGCCCGCTGGGCCGCCCAGATCGCCGCCCTGCGCGCGCTGGGCAAGCAGGTGGTGCTGGTCAGTTCCGGCGCGATTGCCGAAGGCATGCTGCGCCTGGGCTTCGAGAAGCGTCCCACCGACATCCACGAACTGCAAGCCTGCGCCGCGGTGGGCCAGATGGGACTGGCGCAGATCTATGAAACGAGTTTTCGCGCGCACGGCCTCGGTACTGCCCAGGTGCTGCTCACCCACGCCGACCTGGCCGACCGCGAACGTTACCTGAACGCCCGGTCCACCCTGACCACGCTGCTGCGCCTGGGCGTGGTACCGATCATCAACGAGAACGATACCGTGGTCACCGACGAGATCAAGTTCGGCGACAACGATACGCTGGGCGCCCTGGTGGCCAACCTGATCGAAGCCGACGCCCTGGTGATCCTGACCGACCAGCATGGCCTGTTCAGCGCCGACCCGCGCAAGGACCCGGCGGCCGTGCTGATCGCCGAGGGCAAGGCAGGCGACCCGGCGCTCGAAGCGATGGCCGGCGGCGCCGGCAGCAGCATCGGACGGGGCGGCATGCTCACCAAGATTCTGGCGGCCAAGCGCGCGGCCGGCTCCGGCGCCCACACCATCATTGCCTGGGGCCGCGACAGCGACGTGCTCACGCGTCTGGCCGCAGGCGAAGCGATCGGCACCCAGCTGACCGCGCAGACGGGCCACCTGACGGCGCGCAAGCAGTGGATGTCGGACCACCTGCACACGGCCGGCAAGGTGGTGCTGGACGCGGGCGCGGTGGCCAAGCTGACGCGCGAAGGCAAGTCGCTGCTGCCGATCGGCGTGCTCGACGTGCGCGGCGAATTTGGCCGCGGCGCCGTCATCACCTGCGTGGCCGAAGACGGCACGGCGCTGGCGCGCGGCATCACCAACTACACCAGCTCGGAAGCGCGCCTCATCATGCGCAAACCGTCGGCCGAGATCGAGGCCATTCTCGGCTTCCTCGAAGGCCAGGAGCTGATCCACCGCGACAATCTGGTATTGATTTAGGCCGCCATGATCGAACGACTGAAAACCCTGTTCCGCCGTTCGCCCGCCCCCGCCGGCAGTGGCGCCGCCGTCACCGCCGACATGCTGCTGGTGAACGCCTACAGCACCCTGCTGGCCTTGCCCAAGCCAGACTTCGACCACGTCCTGCACAACCGGCGCGACCTGTCCGACCCCGAACTGCTGCCCCACCTCGACGGCTTTTGCGGCTATGTGATGGGGCGCGGCGTGCGCGAGATGTCGACCAACAAGTACCACGCCATCATGCACCTGCAGCGGGTCCAGCACCATGCCAGCCTGTCGGTGCGACCAGCGGACATGCCGGCCCTGTTTGCCTGGGCGCGCAAGGCCAACGCCTTGCTGTTCGTCCCTGACGGCCATGTGCTCGACCCCGATGGGTTGATCCTCGTGCACGCCACCGACGGCAGCAGTGCGCCTGGCGCCAGCGAGCCGTATCCCGAGCAGGCGCTGGCGCGCAAGGCGCGCATCGAAGGCAAGCTGGCGTCGCTGGGGATCGAAGTGGGCGCCAGCCTGCCGGCCCTGACCTGCGAAAAGGAGCTGGCCCTGCGCGAGGCAGACGAGATCGCAACCCGCGTGCAAGCGCTGCTGGTGTGCGCATTGCGCGCCGAATCGTGCATCGCCAGCGCGCCGATGGCCGTGGCCGAGCTGCTGGAAAAAATCCCCGGCGCCGAGCACGCCTTGAGTCCCGCCGAGCTGGCCTATCTCGGCAACGCGGCGCCCACCCAGCACGACAGCGTGCAGCTGTTATGGCGCTACGAAGCGGCCTATCTGCTGCTGTGGGCGCTGGCGCTGGTGGACGAGCTGCCCTATCCGCCGCAGCCGTGCGACGCGGGCGAATGCGTGCGCCTGCTGGCCGAGGTCGGGAAAGGCAAGCTGCGTCCCGCTGCCGACATCCTCGACATGCTGGACCTGCATTACCGCCTGCACTGGGCGATCCGCGAGCGGCGCCTCAAGCAGCAGGCCGAGCTCGAGGGCATCGATGCGGGCGTGGTCTCCGAGCGCCACCATGCGCTGAACTGGCTGGTGCGCTTCCAGCACGCGGCCTGGGACGATGTCGATACGCCGACATGATGCGCGCGCGTCTCCTGTTCCTGCTGGTGGCGTGCTCGGCGTCCTGTGCATGGGCTGACGACTGCGTGATGCTGGTGTGCGGCGCCGGCGCGGCGGGGGACGCGTGTGTCGTCACACCGTCGCAGCTGGTCGCCACCATGCCGCGCGGCTTTGCCATTACAGAGATCCGTGGCAATACCAAAGTGGCGGTGCGGGGCGATGCCGGTCTGGCGCAATGCCGTCCGGCGCCCCGTCTTGCGCGTACCGTGTCGCTGGACCAGGCCAGCCTGTATGGCGCGGTGTCCGTGGCAGGCACGCTGCGCGTGCCGGGCGTGCTGCGCTTCGAGCCCAATGATGGTGGCGAACTGGCGTTCGCACCTGCACCAGCGCTGTTCGCGGGCACGGGAAAATTCTTCCGTTCGCACTTCCGGAGCATCAAGCTCGATGAAGCGCAACCGGCCCCCACGATCCAGGTGCCGGCGAACCTGGCGAAGGCGAACTGCTGGACGGCGAAGGCAACGGTCGAGCTGAGCGCGTTTTCGATTGTGGTGGGCGACACCTCGGCGGCCGGCACCTACGCGGCGAAAGCGCGCGTCACCGCCTTGCGCGACGTTGACAAGTGCGTCTGGGGCGGCGGCGAGGCCGGCCAGCGTCAGAGATCGTCAGGCGCCGCCGTCTTCTGCTTGAATTCGCACAGATCGGCAATCACGCAATTCCAGCACTTGGGCTTGCGCGCAATGCAGGTGTAACGGCCGTGCAGGATCAGCCAGTGGTGGGCGTCGAGCAAGAATTCGCGCGGCACGAACTTCATGAGCTTGTGCTCGACCTCGACCACATCCTTGCCGGGCGCGAGCCTGGTGCGATTCGATACGCGGAAGATGTGGGTGTCGACCGCCATCGCCAGTTCCCCGAAGGCGGTGTTGAGGACCACGTTGGCCGTCTTGCGGCCCACGCCGGGCAGCTGCTCGAGCGCTTCGCGCGTGCGGGGCACCTCGCCGCCATGCTGCTCCACCAGGATCTTGCAGGTGGCGATCACGTTCTTGGCCTTGGTCGGGTACAGGCCGATGGTGTTGATGTATTCCTTCAGACCGTCCAGGCCCAGGTCCAGGATCGCCTGCGGCGTGTTGGCCACCGGATAGAGCTTGCGCGTGGCCTTGTTCACGCCCACGTCGGTGGCCTGGGCCGACAGCAGCACGGCAATGAGCAGTTCGAACGGGGTCGTGTATTCCAGCTCGGTCTTGGGGGAGGGGTTGGCGGCGCGCAGGCGCTCGAAGATGGCTTGGCGTTTGGCGGGATTCATTGACCTTGGCCTTTCTGGCGCGCGCGTTCCATGGCGGCGGCGATGATGGCGCGTTTGCGTTCCTTTTCTGCCAGTTCCTGCGGCGTATTCGTTTCCAGCGCCACCACTTCCTTCATCTTGGCCACTGCCTTGGCGGCCAGGCGCGCATCGTTTTCCGCGCGTTCGCGCGCCAGGCGCAGGGTGCGGAAATCGTGGCGCGCGCGCGCGTCGTCGGCCTGTTCCTGGGTCCACGCGTCCCAGCCCGTGCGCGCGCCCGTGACGGGCAGCATCGAGATGCAATCGACGGGGCAGGGCGCCACGCACAGGTCGCAGCCCGTGCACAGGCTGGGCAGGATGGTGTGCATCTGCTTGGCAGCGCCCAGGATCGCGTCGACCGGGCAGGCCTGGATGCACAGCGTGCAGCCGATGCACAGCGCTTCATCGATGAAGGCGACCGGGCGCGCGCGCTCGACGCCGTTGACGGGATTGATGGGGATGACGGGGCGGCCGGTCAGGGCGGACAGGCGGCGCACGCCTTCGATCCCGCCGGGCGGGCATTGGTTGATGCCGGCCGTGCCGGCGGCGATCGCCTCGGCGTAGGGACGGCAGCCGGCGTAGCCGCACTTGGTGCATTGGGTTTGCGGCAGCAGGTCTTCGACTTGGTCTGCGAGGGGTTTGCTCATGGGCGCATTATAAAGCCGACGCGCGAAAAAAATGCCGCGGAGTCCGCGGCATGGGTCGTCAACCGTGCTGGCGAATGAATTCGCCAATCTTGGGACAGATCGTCTCGCGCCAGCGGCGGCCCGAGAAAATGCCGTAGTGGCCGGCGCCGGGCGCCACATAATCCTGCTGCATGGCGGCGGGAATGCCCGTGCACAGATCGTGCGCCGCCTGGGTCTGGCCGGCGCCGGAAATATCGTCCAGCTCGCCCTCGACGGTCAACAGCGCCACCGTGGTGATGTCCTGCGGACGCACCAGGTTGCCGCCGACCATCCAGGTGCCCTTGGGCAGACTGAAGTCCTGGAACACGGTCTTGATGGTGTCCAGATAGTATTCGGCCGGCATGTCCAGCACGGCGTTGTATTCGTCGTAGAACTTGCGGTGGCCGTCCGCCGGTTCGTCGTCGCCCGTCACCAGGTGCATATAGAACTCGCGGTGGCTTTGCGCGTGCCGGCCAGGGTTCATGGCGATGAAGCCGGCGTGCTGCAGGAAGCCCGGATAGACGCGCCGCCCGTAGCCCGGATAATTGGCCGGCACCGAGTAGATGACGGTATTCTCGAACCACGAGAAGCTCTTTTCGATGGCCAGGTCGTTGACGGCCGTGGGCGAACGGCGCGGGTCGATCGGGCCGCCCATCATCGTCATGGTCTTGGGCAGTTGCGGATCCTTGGCCGTGGCCATCAGCGAAATGGCGGCCAGTACCGGCACGGTCGGCTGGCACACGGAAATCACATGCAGATCGGGTGCGAGCAGGCGAATGAAATCCTGCACGTAGTAGATATAGTCATCCAGATGGAAGGCGCCCTCGGCGGCCGGCACCATGCGCGCGTCGGTCCAGTCGGTGATGTAGACGTCGTGTTCGAGCAGCAGGGCGCGCACGGTGTCGCGCAGCAGCGTGGCGTGGTGGCCGGACAGGGGCGCGACCACCAGCACTTTGGGCTGCTTGAGCTTGGCGAGTTGCTTGTCGGTCAAGTCTTTCTTGAAATGGAGCAGCTTGCAGAACGGCCGCTCTTCCACGGTGCGTTCCATGATGCCGACGTTTTCGCCGTTGATGGCGACAGATCGGATGTCGAACGCGGGTTTTTCATAGTCTTTGCCGAGACGGTACATCAGCTCGTAGCCCGCGGCGATACGCTGGGCAAACGGGGTGTGCGCGAGCGGCGACACGGGATTGGAGAATAATTTTGCCGAAGCATCTGCCCACTGCATCAGCGGGGTCAGGAATGAGCGTTGCATCTCGTGCAGTTGGTAAAGCATACATATTCCTTCAAGATTATCGGTGGGCTTGCAATCGTTTGCAGTACCCGCCGATTAATTATAGGCTATTTGGGTACGCCGACTTGCAATTTTGGGTGCCTATTGGAAATCCAGCATCACTGGACATTCCCCGTAAGGAATCCGTAAGCGTTACTCCGTTTTATCACACAATGCTGCGCTGCGTTTATGAGCTACCTAACGCATAAAAAAAATGCCCCGTCCGAGCGGGGCATGTGTTGCGTGCGAGTTACTGAACAATGTCAGTCAAATACCGGACTTTCGACCCCGAGGATCTTGTGCAGCTTGGGCGAGGTGGTGGTGTATTGCATGTGAATCTTCTTGTCGGGGAAGATATATGGTGCAGCGCCAAAAGCGGCCAGCGCAGCTTCGTGGAAGCCCGACAGGATCAGCTTTTTCTTGCCCGGATAGGTATTGATGTCGCCCACGGCAAAGATGCCCGGCACATTGGTTTCGAACTTTTCGGTGTTCTGGACCTTGAGCTGGCGCCGCTCGATATCGAGGCCCCATTCGGCGATCGGTCCCAGTTTGGGCGACAGGCCGAAGAACACCAGCAGCATGTCGAGCGGGACACGGCGCGTCACGCCGTCGGGGCCCGTGACTTTCACTTCGGCCAGCTTGCCATCCCTGGCGTCGAAGCCGGTCACTTGCCCGGTTATGAGCTGCATCTCGTAGGCGTCGCACAGGGCTTTCATCTTGGCCACCGAGGCGGGCGCGGCGCGGAAGTCCTCGCGCCGGTGCAGCAATACCACCGATTCGGCCTTGCCGACGAAATTGAGCGCCCAGTCCAGCGCGGAATCGCCGCCGCCGCAGATGACCAGGTTCTTGCCTTCGAAAATGGACGGATCCTTGACCCGGTAGTGCAGCTGGCTGCCTTCGAACACGTCGATGCCGTCGACCTTGATGGTGCGGGCCTGGAACGAGCCCACGCCGGCGGCGATGAAGATGGTTTTCGAAATGAAGCGGGTGCCGGTCGAGGTTTCGACATTGAAGCGGCCGTCTTCGCGGCGCTGCAGGCCCGTCACTTCCTGGCCCAGGTGGAAGGTCGGCTCGAACGGGGCGATTTGCTGGAGCAGGTTGTCGGTCAGTTCCTGGCCCGTGCAGACGGGCACGGCGGGAATGTCGTAGATCGGCTTGTCGGGATAGAGTTCGACGCATTGTCCGCCCACGGCGGGCAGCGAATCGATCACGTGGGCCTTGATTTCCAGCAGGCCCAGCTCGAACACCTGGAACAGGCCTACCGGGCCGGCCCCGATGATGACGGCATCGGTGTCGATGGCGCCGGCAAACGTACTGTTGGCAGCGATACTGCCGGCTTCGTTACTCGCGGTAATAGACATGCGTACATTCCCGTTGCGCGAAGACTGCGCCTGTTAGCGGACCAGCTGATCCAGCTTGTTCTTGACGTCTTTCCACTGCTCGGCGTCAGGCAGGGCCGGCTTGGTCTTGGTGATCGACGGCCAGGCGCGCGCCAGTTCAATGTTGATCTTGATGAACTGCTGCTGATCTGCCGGCACGTCTTCCTCGGCGTAGATGGCGTTGACCGGGCATTCCGCCACGCAGACGGCGCAGTCGATGCACTCGTCCGGATCGATCGTGAGGAAATTCGGGCCTTCCCGGAAACAATCTACCGGGCATACATCGACGCAATCGGTATAACGACATGCGATGCACGATTCGGTGACAACGTGGGTCATAACAGTCCTATCAAAGAGGGGGTGCAGCGCGCCGGCGGGCGTAACGGTTCCGGCTACCACAGCAAAGCACTGTATTTTAAGGCAATTCGCTTATTCTCACAAATTGGGCTTATACACTATCTGCATAAGCAAATACAGGGCCGGGGTGGGCGCGCGCCGCATGATTTGCCGTTCAGCCGTGCCCGCGCAGCTGCGCCAGCAGGCATTGCCAGGGTTCGGAGGCGGCGCTGCCATCCTCGGCAAAGTCCACCGTATGGCGGGTGCGGCCATTGTCGAGCGTGACGCGCCAGCGGCAGATGTCGGCCCCCACCGGGTTGGCGCAGCCGGCAGGAAAGAACTCCAGACTGGCAAGCAATTGCTCGATGCAGGGACCATTGGGCGCGCTGGCCGTGTCGACCTGATAATGCTCGGTCAGGCCGGCGATCCCGCCCGTGCCGTGTGCGGTGATTTTCATGGCAACGCCAGTCGGCCATGCTCGGCGCACCACGCAGCGAGGCGCTGGCGTTCGACGTCGAGCAAGGCTTCGACATCGTAATACTCGGCCAGGTTCATCGTGCCGCAGCAGGCGCGCCGGTCCTGGACCGCGCCCGCCGCATCCTGCACGGCGGGCGCCAGGTCCACGCCCGCCACATGGTCCTGGTCGAGCGCAGCGCGCACCACCTCGCGCTGCACGAAGCGGTTGCGGATGGCGTTGCGGGCCGCCAGCGGCAAGCCATCGGCCGCCGCCAGGCGCAGCATGGCGTTGACCACATCGGCATAGCTTGCCGCATGCTCGGGCGCGGCCATCAGGGCGCGCAGCACCAGCGAACCGACGGTCGCGCCAGCCTGATGCAGCACCACGGCATCGTCGCGCCGCTCGGGGTCGCGCTGCAGGGCGAACAGGTCGGCCAGCACGTCGTAGACGGCGCCGGTAAATACTTGCGAGAGTGCGTGCACTTCATTGCCGGCCTGGGTCAGCGTCAGGTCATTGTCGGCATTGCGCAAGCCGTTCGGGCGGCCCAGCGCCAGGCCGAACTGTTCGGCGATGTCGGCCAGGAACGACTTGTCGTGCAGGCGGGCGCGGGTCTGGGCCACCAGCGCGTCGCACTGGTCCAGCTGCGACAGGGTCAGGAAAATGGCGCTCAGGTCGCCGAAGGCTTCGTGCAGGGCGCCCGTCTGGGGCGGATTGTCGGCCATCAGCCAGCCTGGCTTGAGCCCGTCGAGCACGGCGTGCCCGGTCTCGTGCGCCACGATGTCGAACGAGCGGCAGGTGTAGACGCGCGCGCTCTGGCCGATGGCGACAAAGTCGCCGAACTTGAGGCAAGCCTGGGCCCGGCTGTAAAACGCGTTCATCACGTTCGGCAAGCCGTAGGGATAAATCACCAGCGGCGCCACGTTGATATTGTTATTCCATTGCCAGGGCAGGGGAAAGGACGCGGTCGCGCCGGCCAGCGCGCGCTGGTACATGGTCAGGGTCTGGCGCACCACGGCAAAGGTGTGCACCGCATCGAACTGGGCGGTGCCGGGCATGGTGACGTAGTCGCCGAAGGCGTTCGGGCTGACCGCATCGATGCCCGGCGCGCCGGAGGCGATGCGGGCGTCGCGCGGGCCGTCGAGCACGAGGCCGGGCAAGAACACTTTGCGGGTAGGGATGTCAACCACCGAGGGATCCTGCTTCCACATCAGCACGCGCGAGCCGAGGCCGAACGGGACGGGCAAGGGTTCGTCGCCGGCCAGCTGGCGCGGCGGACCCGGCTCCAGCACCATGGCGACGGTTTTGCGGTGCGCCCGGTAGGCGGCAGTGGGCGTGGGAATGAACTCGACCGGTGGCACGGGCACGGCAGCCACGGGCGGGTTGACACGGCGTTCCATGGAAGATCTCCGCTGCGGCCCCCGCAACCGGCGGCCTCTGGCGGAAATAGTGGCGCGGCTGCAGCGCAGGCCGTTGATGCAGGTCAAACCATGCCGAAACTCGGCTTACAGCAGGAACAGGGCGGCCATGGCCACCAGGGTGGGCGGAATGGCGCCCAGCAGCAGGCTGCCAAACCCGATTTCATTGTCGTTGAAGCCTTCGCGCAGCAGCGACACCCCGGCCGGATTGGGCGCATTGGCAATGACCGTCAAGCCGCCGCCGGCCACGGCGCCAGCCACCAGCATGTATTTGGCCTCGTCGCTCATGCCGGCAATGAGCGAACCCAGGTAGGTGAGGGCGGCATTGTCGGTGATGGCGGTCAGGCCGGTCGCGCCAAAGAACAGGGCGGTCGGCTTCAGGTTCGAGACGATCGGTTGCAACCACCATTGCTGCATGCCGCCCAGTACCACCAAGCCGGCCAGGAAAAAGCCGACCAGCAATCCTTCCTTCAGGATCAGCGGGTTCTGGTACTGCTCATAGGCTTTGGTAAAGCCCAGGAAGAACATGAACAGCCCCATGAAAATCACCGGGTGGTGGGCGAAGCCGACCACCGCGCCGAGAAACAGCAGGTGGATCAGTGCGACCAGGGGCGGGATGCGGTCCGGCTTGGCGGCGTTGGCGGCATCGTCGCCGATGTGGGTGCGCAGCATCAGCGTGACCGCGGTCGCATTGATGACGACCGCCAGCGCCGATTTCCAGCCGAAGTGGGTGGCCATGAACGCGCTGTCCCATTGCCAGGTGGAGGCGACCATCAGCACCGGGGGCGCGGCGAACGAGGTCAGCGTGCCGCCAATCGAAATATTGACGAACAACACGCCCAGGGCGCCATACTTGAGCCACTCGGGAATGCCCTGCCGGAAGATCTGCGGGCCCAGCATCAGCGCCGCCAGTGTCATGGCGGCCGGCTCGGTGATGAACGAGCCGATCAGCGGCACCAGCGCCAGGCACAGCCACACGCGCACCACGGCCGTACGTAGCGGCATCAGTTTGGCGATGGCGGCAATCAGCGCGCGGATGGTTTCCAGCACCGGCTTGGAGGCGGCCACGACCATGATCACGAACACGAACAGCGGCTCGGTATACGTGCGTGTTTCGGCGTAATGAATCGCTTCGGCGCCGCCCGAGACGATCGCCATGGCCACGATGAGCACGAACGCCCACAGCCCGAACACCACCTCGACTTCGCCAAAAAAATGGAACAGGCCGGCATGGCGGGGATAACGGTCGGCCAGGCGTTCGAACGATTTGGCAGCGAAGGTGTGGGCAAGCGCCAGTGCGAACAGGATGGCGGCGATGAGCTGGATGTCGGTCATGGGTGTCCCGCGCTGAAATGAAGACTCATTATAAATCAGCAATGCCGTGCTCCAGCCGGGTCAATGCTGGAGTATGATGGCCGGAAAATGACCAAGGAAGAACAACATGGCAGACATCAATATCGTCCACGAGCATAAACTGACCCACAAGAAGGCCCGCGAAGCGGCCCAGAAGGTGGCCGATTCGATTGCCGACGAATACGGCCTGGAATGCGAATGGGAAGGCGACGTCCTGCATTTCGAGCGCAGCGGCGTGCAGGGTCAGCTCACGCTGGAAAAGAAAAAGGCGGAAATGTTCATCCGCCTGGGCTTTCTGATGAGCGCGTTTGCGCCGACCATCGAAGCCAAGGTGGCCGAAAACATGAAAAAGGTGTTTGGCGCCGCCTGAGGGCGCAAAAAAAGCGGGCCGCGGCCCGCTCGGTCGATCGCGCCGCGATCAGCCTTTCAGTTCTTCGATCAAGTCCACGTACTGCTGCATCGCGTCATCCTTGCTGGTGCCTTTCAGGCCATCCCACGCATCGAACTTGGCGCGCCCGACCATGTCGGTGAAGCCGGGACGCTTGCCTTCCACGTCGCCCGCCGACGCCTGCTTATACAGCGCATAGATCTTCAGCAGTGTCATGTTGTCCGGACGCTCTGGCAGGTTCTTGGAATCGGCGAGGGCCTGGTCGAACTGTTCTTGCAAACTCATAAAGTCTCCTGTTGGCTGAATAAATGTTGCTCGGTTATTGTCGCTAGAGTAATGTGCCTAGAATCTTAGCGCAACAACAATCAATTTGCGCGACATAATAGCCAGATCGCAGTTCTTTAGAGGAGACGCTCCATGTTGTCGAAAGCTCTGTCCGGATTCAGCCGCAGGAAAATGTCCACCGTCGACACGGCCTGGCTCAGGATGGATTCGGAAGGCAACTTGATGATGATCGTCGGCGTCTCCATGCTGAGCAAACCGGTGAGCGTGGACGGTTTGCGCGCCGCGCTCGAATCGCGCTTCCTCGTCTACAGCCGCTTTCGCAGCCGCGTCGTCACCGACCTGTCAGGCTCCTGGTGGCAGGAACAGCCAGTCGATCTGGACGACCATGTGATCCATACCGCGCTGCCGCCGGCCAAGGGCGGCGCCAGCAACAAGCCGGCCTTGCAGGCGCTGGTGGGCAAGCTGTCGCAGCAACCGCTCGATCCCGACAAGCCCCTGTGGCAGATGCACCTGGTCGACAATTGCAAGGGCGAAGATGGCAAGCTGCGCCAGGCCTTGATCATCCGCATCCACCATTGCATCGCCGACGGCGTGGCCCTGGTGGGCGTGTTCATGTCGATGTTCGACAAGTCGGTTGACGAAAAAGCCCACACGCCGACGCCGCGCGCCGCCGCCGCCGCCGAAGAAAATCCGTGGGAACAGATCATGCTGCCCGTCACGGCCGCCTCGGTCAAGGCCATCGACCTGTCCTCGACCATGTTCATCAAGTCGCTGAGCATGATGACCGACTTCGACAAGTTGCCGGGGCAAATCTCGTCGCTCGGACACACGGCCGGCCAGCTGGCCATGGATGCGGTCAAGCTGACCACCATGGAAGAGGACAGCCATACCCGCCTCAAGGGCAAGCCGAACGGCAAGAAGCACGTGGCCTGGAGCGAACCGCTGCCGCTGGCCGAAGTCAAGGCCATCAGCAAGGCCTTCGGCTGTTCGATCAACGATGTGCTCATGGCCAGCGTGGCCGGTGCCTTGCGCGCCTACCTGCGCGCCAAGGGCGACGCCGTGGCCCATGATTGCAATGTGCGCGTGATGGTGCCGGTCAATCTGCGCAAGGCCAGCCGCCAGCAAAAGCTGGGCAATGCCTTCGGCCTGGTGCCGCTGGTGCTGCCGGTGGGGCTGGAAGACCCGGTCGCGCGCATGTATGAAGTGCGTCACCGCATGAACGAGCTCAAGGGCAGCTACACGGCCCTGGTGGCCATGTCGGTGCTGGGGGTGCTGGGCGCCACGCCAAAGCAGGTGCAAAACGAGATCCAGAATTATTTCGCGCGCAAGGCGACCGCGGTGATGAGCAATGTGCCGGGGCCGCAGCAGCCGCTGTTCATTGCCGGCAGCCAGCTCGACCAGTGCATGTTCTGGGTGCCGCAGTCGGGCGATATCGGCATTGGGGTATCGATCCTGTCGTACAACGGCGGCGTGCAGTTCGGTATCGTCACCGATGACGCGCTGGTGCAGGATCCGGACAACATCATCAGCCGCTTCGCGCCCGAGTTCGAAAAGCTGGTGATGATGGCCCTGATGGGTGACTGGGCATAGCGACAGTGCTAGCGCGGCGTTTGCTGCGCGTCCGCTTCCGCCTTCCGGCGTTTCTCTTCTTTTTCTTCCTCACTGTCGCGGAACGGGTAGGTCGCGACATTGACCGCGCCCTTGGCAACCGTGTAGGTGGCGCTGACCGCCGTCGAGGCAACGGACACCGCCGCCCCGCCGACCGCCAGCACCGTGCAGCCGCCCAGCGCTGGCAGCAGCAGCGCCGCCAGCAGTGCGCGCATTACACGCCCAGCAGTTCGACGTCGAAGATCAGCGTCGCGTTGGGCGGAATCACGCCGCCGGCGCCGCGTGCGCCGTAGCCCAGCGCTGCCGGGATGGTCAGGCGGCGCAGGCCACCGATTTTCATGCCTTGCACGCCTTCATCCCAGCCGCGGATGACCTCGCCGGCGCCCAGCGAGAAGCGGAACGGGTCGTTGCGGTCCTTGCTCGAATCGAATTTGGCGCCCTGGGTGCCGTCGTCGTTGCGCAGCCAGCCGGTGTAGTGCACGGTGACGCGCTGGCCCGCTTTGGCTTCGGCGCCGTCGCCGACGGTGACTTCTTCGTATTGCAGGCCGGAATCGGTGGTGATGGTGGACATGGTTTTCCTTGCGAATGTGGGAGTGACCGGTGATTGTAGTCGAAGGCGTGTCAAAGCGCTACGGCGCATGGGTGGCGCCAAATTCGATTATGCTGCTGCTTTATTGTCATTTGAACAGTCCGCGCCCATGTCCTCTGTCCCGCTACGTCCCGTCCTGACCGCCTTCGGCCGCGCGCTGCGCTCGCAGTTCAGCGGCCGCATGCTGCTCTTGTCGGCGCTGCCTTTCCTGCTCTCGGTCGCGCTGTGGAGCGGCTTGCTCTACACGGGCCTGCAACCGCTGCTCGATGCCATCCAGGCGTATTTCGCGGGCCACAACGGCTTTCAGGCCAGCGCCGGCTATCTGGGCATGCTCGGCCTCGGTGTGCTCAAGAATGTGATCGTGCCCTTGCTGGCGATGCTGCTGCTGTTGCCGCTCATGATACTGACCGCGCTGCTGTTCATGGGCGTGGCGGCCATGCCGGCCATCGTGCGCCACGTGTCGGCGCGCCAGTATCCGGCGCTGGAACAGCGCCATGGCGGCAGTTTTTTTGGCAGTCTCAGGACCAATCTGGTGGGCATGCTGGTGTTTCTGCCGATCTGGCTGCTGACCTTGCCCTTGTATCCGCTCTCGGTACTGGTGCAGGTGGTGCTATGGGGGTGGCTGACGGCCCATGTCATGAGTTACGACGCGCTGGCCGATCACGCCAGCGACGCCGAACGGCGCGAACTCAAGCGCCTGCACCGCACGCCGCTGCTGGTGATCGGCATCGTCTCCGGTGTGGCCGGCGCCTTGCCCGGCCTCGTGTGGGTGGGCGGCACGTTGCTGTCGGTGCTGCTGTTTCCCATTCTGGCGCCGCTGTCGATCTGGATCTTTGTCCTGATCTTCGTCTTCACCGGACTGTGGTTCCAGTATTACTGCCTGCAGGCGCTGGAAGACTTGCGCGCGGCAGCCCGATCCGTCTGAGACAACCCATTTTTCTGGAGGTTCCATGGCCATTGGCCTGATCATTATTGGCGACGAGATTTTGTCCGGCAAGCGCCAGGACCAGCATTTTCCGAAAGTGCTGGCCATGCTGGCCGAACGGGGCTTGCAGCTGGACTGGGCCACTTATTTGGGCGACGACCCAGAGCGCATCACGGCCACCCTGGCGCGCACCATGGCCAGCGGCGATATCGTGTTTTCCTGCGGCGGCATCGGCGCCACGCCGGATGACCATACGCGCCAGTGCGCGGCGCAGGCGCTCGGCGTGCCGCTGGTGCTGCACCCCGAAGGCCGCCGCCTGATCCGCGCGCGCATCGCCGAAATGTATGCGGAGGCGGGCAAGGAGCCCGAACTCGACACGCCCGACAATCTGCACCGCCTCAAGATGGCGGAATTTCCCACGGGCGCCGCCTTGATTCCCAACCCGTACAACAAGATCCCCGGCTTTAGCGTGGGCAGCCACCATTTCGTGCCGGGCTTTCCCGTCATGGCCTGGCCGATGATCGCCTGGGTACTCGACAATCACTACAGCGATTTGTTCCACCGCGAGCCAAAAAGCGAACAGTCGCTGCTGGTGTACGGCGCGGCCGAATCGGAATTGACGCCGCTGATGGAAATGCTGGAGGCGCGCTATCCGCGCATCAAGGTGTTCAGTTTGCCAACGGTGGGCGACGCCGCTACCCGCCGCCACATCGAGCTCGGCGTCAAGGGAGAACCGGCGCAGACTGCGACCGCGTTTGCCGATCTGTGCGCCGAACTGACGCGCATGGCGGTTGAATTCAAGCCGCTTGCATGACAGCCCGATGACAAATTTGTCGTCCGGTTTTCGCGTCCCAACCCCAGCCGTTGTTTTTTTGCGAAAATCAATCGGGCGGATCGATTTTTATTGAACAGACCTTCGTGCCGCCCCCTGCGTTGTGGTGCAATGGTAGTCGTGCGTACACGGGAATACCCACTGAAATTCCCGTGACAATTTGAATAAACAAAGCAATACGATTGACCACCACGCTCACTGACCAAACCTGTTGCACAGATGGCGAAGGTTGATGCGGTGAGCGCAGGTACGATTGATTCACACCGGTTGAGCCATCATGGAAAGTAATCGTCGATTTCGACGGCCCCGAATCGTAGCGCGCGCTGTGCGCAAACTGCGCGCACGCTCCGCATCGGCGAATGTTCCCCCCGTACCCGAGCACGGTGCGCACAGTTATCCCCATCCCCACTTGTCGCTGGTGCCCGAGGGCCCGCAGGACGACGTCGATCCCGCGCAAGACGATGACGCGCCCACCCTGGAAATGGCACCCACCCCGCCCAAAAAACGCAGCCGCATCAAGCCGGCCCTGATCCTGTTGCTGCTCATGCTGCTGACGGTGGCCGTCGGCTGGGCCTACAACGAGTCGCGCACCTCGGCCATGCAGGCGCGCGTGTTCTCCAAGATTGCCGCCAAGATCAGCTACAAGGTCGCGCCCGGCCCCAGCAATGCAATCCGTTTCCCGCACGACAGCCCGTACGACGAGCGGCTCGGCTACGCCAACTTGCCCGACTACCTGGGCAAGCTCAAGGAACGCGACTATGCGATCGAGGCACAGGCCCGCATTTCGCCCAAGATGATCGAATTGGCCGACATGGGCCTGTTCGCCACCTACCGCGAAAAGACCAAGGTCGGCCTCGAGATCCTCGACTGCAAGAGCCAGCCGCTGTTCACGGCCCGCTATCCGGAGCGCTATTTCGACGGCTTCGCCAAGGCGCCCACGCTGCTGGTCCAGAGCCTGCTGTTCATCGAAAACCGCGAGCTGCTCGATACCACCTACCCGAAACGCAACCCGGCTGTCGAATGGGACCGCTTCGGCAAGGCCGTGTTCGACAAGTCGCTCAATGTGTTCACCGGCAGCGACCAGCGTTCTGCCGGCGGCAGCACCCTGGCCACGCAAATCGAGAAATACCGCCATTCGCCGGACGGCCGCACCAGTTCGCTGTCGGAAAAGCTGCGCCAGATGGCCTCGGCCACGCTGCGCGCCTATCAGTATGGCGAAGACACCACCCTGGCGCGGCGCCAGATCGTGGTCGACTACCTCAATACCGTGCCCCTGTCGGCCAAGCTCGGCTATGGCGAAGTCAATGGCATCGGCGACGGCATGTGGGTCTGGTACGGCCGCGACTTCAAGCAGATGAGCGAGGCTCTCAGGGGCAAGATGAACACCCCCGACGCCGCCCTGACGTACAAGCAGGCGCTGTCGCTGATGATCGCCCAGCGCCGCCCGGCCCACTATCTTGGCGCCGGCAAGGACGATCTGGAAGTGCTGACCAATACCCACCTGAAGGTGCTCGCTCAGGCCGGTGTGATCACGCCCGCCTTGCGCGACGCCGCCCTCAAGGTCAAGCTCGAGCCCTCCCAGGCCTCGGGTGTGCTGCCGCCGGCCGCCAATACCTTCGTGTCGCGCAAGGCCACCAACGCCGTGCGCACCCACCTGGGCAGCTTGCTGGGCGACGCCCGCCTGTACAACCTCGACCGCCTGGACTTGTCTGTGGTCAGCACGCTCGATGCGGACGCGCAAAAGGCCGTCACGGCGGCACTACGCAACCTGCGCGATGCCGATGCCGCAGCGGCGGCCGGCCTGACCGGCAAGGGCATGCTGGGCAATGGCGATCCGGCCAACGTGGTGTACAGCTTTACGCTCATGGAGCGGGGCGAGAACGTCAATTACCTGCGCGTGCAGACCGATAACTACGATCAGCCGCTCGACATCAACGAAGGCGCCAAGCTCGATCTGGGCTCGACCGCCAAACTGCGCACCCTGGTCACCTACCTCGACATCGTCGACCAGTTGCACAAGCGCTTCGAACCGATGGACGCTGCGGCACTGCGCAAAACCGTGGTCGATCCCAAGGACCTGATGTCGCAGTGGGGCATCGCCTACTTCCTGAACCTGCCCAAGAATGGCGACCGCGGCCTGCCCGCGATGCTGTCGGCAGCGCTCGACCGCAAGTATTCGGCCAGTCCCGGCGAGGGCTTCTTCACGGGCGGCGGGCTGCACACCTTCGGCAACTTCAGCAAGCTCGACGACAAGAAGATCATGCCCGTGCGCGATGCGCTCAAGATGTCCACCAACCTGGTCTTCGTGCGCCTGATGCGCGACGTGGTGCGCTACTACATGTTCCAGTTGCCCGGTTCGTCCGCCGCCCTGCTCGCCGACGCGGACGATCCGCGCCGCGCCGAATACCTGGCGCGCTTCGCCGACCGCGAGGGCCGCGAATTCCTCGGCCGCTTCTATAACAAGTACCGCAACAAGAACGCCGCCGAGGCGCAGAAGGTCTTGCTGGCCAGCCTGCGTCCGACCCCGGTGCGCCTGGCCACGGTGCACCGCACGGTGTTCCCGCAAGCCAGCGTGGCCGAATTTGGCGCCTTCATCAACGACAATCTGGAATCGAAGAACGAGGTGCCGGACGAGCGCATCGCCCGCATGTACGAGCAATATGCGCCGGCCACCATGTCGCTGGCCGACCGCGGCTACCTGGCCACCATCCATCCGCTGGAATTGTGGCTGGTCGGTTATCTGCGTACCCATGAAGGCGCCAAGTTCGCCGACGTCGTCAAGGCCAGCGAGAAGGAGCGCCAGGAAGTCTACGCCTGGCTGTTCAACACGCACCGCAAGCACGCCCAGGACCGCCGCATCGCCGGCCTGCTCGAAGTCGAAGCCTTCCTCAAGATTCACGCGCAATGGAAGCGCATGGGCTATCCCTTCGATTCGCTGGTGCCGTCGTATGCGACCGTGCTGGGCGCGTCGGCCGACCGTCCTGCCGCGCTGGCCGAGATGATGGGCATCATCGTCAACCAGGGCATCCGCAAGCCGGTCGAGCGGATCGATTCCCTGCATTTTGCCAAGGACACGCCCTACGAGACGCTGGTGCGCCAGTCCAAGGCTGCCGTGGGCGAACGCATCATTTCGGCCGACGTGGCGCGCGCCGCCGCCGACGCGATCCGCGCCGTGGTGTCCGAAGGCACGGCCAAACGCGTCAAGGCGGCCTTCAAGATGGCCGATGGTTCCATCATCGCCGTGGGCGGCAAGACCGGCACCGGCGACCAGCGCTTCGATGTCTACGGGGCCGGCGGGCGCCTGATCGAATCGCGCTTCGTCAACCGCTCCGCGACCTTCGTCTTCAATATCGGCGAACGCTTCTACGGCAGCATGACCGCCTATGTGCACGGCCCGCAGGCGGCCAACTACGATTTCACCAGCGCGCTGCCGGTTCAGCTGCTCACCACGCTGGCGCCGTCGCTGATGCCGCTGATCGAACCGCCCAAGGAGTCGCTCGCCAGGGCGTGCGTGCGCTGACTTTTCCGCACGGTAAAGCTTGCAAGTTTCATGGAAAGTTGGCATTGTCGCTTTCCATGAAACCACTGCAACGCGCCATGTCCAAAATCCGGAAGTTTACCCAGTTCTCCTTCAAGGACCTGGTTGCTGCCACCGGCCCGACCGTCCTGACCATCGCCGCCTTGTGCGTGCTGGCCTATTTCCTGGTCGATCCCACCCCACCGCGCAGCGTGACCCTCGGCACCGGCCAGGAGAACAGCGCCTACGAGGAGCTGGGCAAGAAGTATGCGGCCGCCCTGGCCAAGCACAAGATCAAGGTCACCCTGGTGCCCTCGCTCGGTTCGCAGGAAAACCTGCAGCGCCTCAATGAGGGCAAGGTCGACATCGCCTTCGTCCAGAGCGGTTCGACCGAGGAGGCGGAAGCCCAGCGCAAGGGTCTGGTCTCGCTGGGCAGCCTGTTCACGGAACCGGTCTGGCTGTTCCTGCGCGACGGCGTCAAGGTCGACCAGCTCAATCAACTCAAGGGCTTGAAGATCAATGTGGGGCCCGAAGGCACGGGCGCACCCAAGATGTTCCGCCAGGTGCTGGCGCTCAATGGCGTCGAGCCGGCCGACCTCACCATGGGCGCGCTGGAAAACACGCCGGCCACCGTGGAGCTGCTGGAAGGGCGCATCGACGGCCTGGTGTTTTCGTCCGGCCCCGATTCGCTGCTGGTGCAGATGCTGCTGCAAACCCCGGGCATCAAGCTGTTTAATTTCAGCCAGGCCGAGGCGTACACCCGCCGCCTGCCGTTCATGACCCATGTGGTGCTGCCGCGCGGGATCGTCGATGTGGGCCGCGATATCCCCGCCCAGGACTATCACTTGATCGCACCGACCGCCACGCTGGTGGCGCGCGAAGATATTCATCCGGCCCTGGTCGACCTGTTCGTGCAGTCGGCCTCCGCCATTCATGGCGGTACCGGCTGGTTCCAGCAGCAGGGCCAGTTCCCCTCGGCGCGCTATACCGAAATTCCCGTGTCGCATGAAGCGGCCAAGTTCTACAAGGATGGCCCGCCCATGCTGCAGCGTTACATGAGCTTCTGGATGGCCAATTTCCTCGACCGTATGTGGGTCGTGGTGGTGGCGCTGGCGGCGCTGGTGTTGCCGCTGTCGAAAGTAGTGCCGCCGCTGTATGTGTGGCGCATCCGCTCGCGTGTGTATCGCTGGTATGGCCAGTTGCGTACGGTCGAACAGGAGCTGGAATCGGCCCATGGCGACCAGGCCGTGTGCGCGGGCTTGCTCAAGCGGCTCGACGAAATTGAAGAGATGGTCAATCAAATTTCCATCCCGCTGGCCTTTGCCGATGGCTTGTATGGCTTGCGCAGCCATATCAATTTCGTGCGTCAGCGCGTCAAGAATACGATGAAGGCGGCCGCCGCCGACCCTGTCGCACCCGCCATCCAGCCAGCCTGACAATGTACTGACTTACAGGAGTGTTCACCATGCCCAGCCCAATTGCCTTGCGCGGCCTTCATTCGCGTTCCCTCGCCTTCTTCGCCGCACTGGCCTTTGGCGTGCTGGCATCTGCCAGCGCGGCCGCGCCAACGGCGGAGTGGACCTTGTCGTACCAGGGCAAATCCAGCAATGCCTTTATCTGGGACAAGCGCGCCAAGACACTGGTGCGCGATGCCGTGCCCGCCAAGGTGGCGGCCGATGTGCTGAGCGGATTGGGCGGTCCGCCCGATCCGGTGCGCGTGGCGGAAGAGCGCTATGTGAGCGTGTCGGCCTGTGTGGCGCATGCCTGTCCGGACAAGGGTTTCTTCTGGGTTGACAGCAAGACCGGTAGCGGCCTTGGCGGCTATTTGGCGGGCGATACGCTGACCCTGGGATCGAAGCGCTTGCCCGCTGGCGACATCCCCGCTGCGGCAGTACAGGCCGTTGCCGCCTGGCTCAGCGACAACGATGCCGAACCCAAGTCAGTCAAGTTCCTGGGCGCCACTGGCGAACCGGTAACGCTGGCGGTGCAGAAGTTCACCTCCGACCAGGCCTACCGTCCCGCACCGGACGGTCCTTCCTTCGACTGCAGAAAAGCGGCCACGAAGATCGAGCGTGCGATTTGCGGCGATCCCGCTCTCTCCCAGCAGGATCTCGACCTGGCCATGCTCTTCAAGAATATCCGCCGCGGGCACGATACCGTCGGCGCCCGCGACCAGCTGCGCACCTTCCAGCGCGATTGGCTCAAGACCCGCAACGCCGCCTGCGAAGTGGCGCAGGATGTGCGCAGCTGCGTTGGCGAGCAGTATCGTCAGCAGCAGGACAAGCTGATGAACTGGCGCCCCGCGCGCTAATCGCGCGGGGCGGCGCCACCTCTCGCTAGTACCTACCCCCATACCCGCGCGCAGACCGCCAATCCTGGATTGGCGGCGCTTTTGCACGATAGCGCACGATTCCCTTCGAATTCCTCACGAAATCGCACGCGCGCCGGCGCGAGCGCGCGAATCGGCCACGATTTCCCGCGCGCGCAACGCGAAAATGAACGATCGCGCAGCCCTGCAGTCAAACTTGGGAGATCAGCGCGTCATCGTACGAATTCGTGCGGCGCGCGTTTGAAATCGTGAGCTTTTCGTACCTTCGAGCCGCCATGCGTGCGAACTCGCGGGCATTTCGTCTATTCGCGCTTGGTATCGTGGCAAAGCGCGCGATTTGGGAGAAAACCATCATGTACGAGCATCCCCCTGGGGACAGCGATGTCGTCTACCTTCCCATGCGGCAAATCATTAATCTCAACCTGGCTTGCATGATCCACCGTCGGCTCAATTGGGAGATCGCCGCCGAGGCGATCGATGAATGGCTGCGCAAGCATAGTCCGGACAGTTGCGGCGAACCGGAATTTGCCGGCTACCAATGGAAGGGCCTGTTCCTGCCGCACGACACCGTGCTGCGTACCGCATTCGGCGGCAAGCACCATCATTGCCACGTCGAGGGCGAACGCATCATGTACCAGGGTCAGTCTCTCTCGCCGAGCGGCTTTGTCGGCGCGGTCGGCGGGGTGCGCCGCAATGCGTGGAAAAGTATCTGGGTACTGCTGCCGGATGCAAAGCACTGGCAGCTCGCTGACCACATGCGCGTGCGCAGGCAAGCGCCGAGGCCAAGGAGCGCAGCGCAGGGGGCGCGTGCGCGCGGTGGACAGCGCGCGGCCATGGGGGGGGGTACCGCAGCACCAGTCGCATCAGTCACGCCAGCGCAATCAGGCACGCAGGCGGCATCGACGGCACAGGCAGGACAAGCAACGCCAGCGACGCCAGCGGCGTTAGTGGCCCCGGTCGCATCAGTCCCGGAGCGAGCACCGAGCGCATCGATAACACCGGCTGCACAGGAGGTGTTCAGCGCGCCGCCTGATCCGCGCGACGCTCCGGCGCCGCCGCCTGCCGCTGCAGCGCGCGCTGCACCGCGGCCACCGGCACCGGCCCGGCGATCGGGGCCGGTCTCGTCAGTCATCGCCGGCTGGGCGCGCAAGCGGCGCTCGCGCCGCCCGCCGTCCGGCAACGCGCAGCGGCTGGTGGCGTTGCTGCGTCAGGAATTGATGCCGTACGCCTGACGGGCGTCGGCGCGCAATTGCTGGAACTTAGCCCGTGATCTCGGGCTCGACCAGTTGCGCCAGCAGTGTTAGCGATTCCTGCCAACCCAGGTAGCAGCCTTCCACCGGAATCACGGCGGGTATGCCTTCCTGCACGATGTTCAATTCCACGCCGCACGACACCTGGCGCATCGTGATCGTGGTTTGCATCTTGCCAGGCAGATGGGGGTCGTCGAACTGGGCGGTGTAGCGGATGCGTTCGCCCGGTACAAGTTCCAGGTAGTCGCCGCCGAAGCCATGGCTGTCGCCGGTAGTGAAATTCGTGAACGACATCTTGTAGTGGCCGCCGACGCGGGCGTCCATCTCGTGGACCGTGCCCACGAAGCCGTGCGGCGGCAGCCATTTGGCAAAAGCAGCCCCGGTGGTAAAGGCGCGGTAAATGCGGTCGGGGGTAGATTTGAGAACGCGGTGCAATTGAACGGAGTTGGTTGTCATGATGGATTCCTTTGAAAGACAGGTTGCAGGGGGCCTGTCAGCACGACGGCTGAGACGCAGCGCGATCGACACGCTGGCGCTGTTTATTTGCGCAGGCCGCCCACGCGCGGGCGGCCTCCGTTCAGGCGCCGATCCAGGGCAGGCCGGCCTTGCACCAGCCGCCCACCGTCTTGCGGTGACCGTCGGCATCCTTGTCGCCTTCGAAACCCTGCAGGATGTCGAAGCTGTTCGCATAACCGTGCTGCGTCGCCAGCGTTGCGGCGTGGCGCGAACGCACGCCCGAGCGGCACAGGAACAGCAGGACATCGTCCTTCTCGGCCACGGCCTCGAGCTGGGCGATGAATTCGGGATTGGTCACGCCGTCCGGATAGATGGTCCACTGGACCGCGCCATGCTGGGCTGGCGGCAGTACCACCCGGCCAACCCAGTCGCGCTCGGCGTTGGTGCGCACGTCGATGAGTTTGACGCGCGCATCGACCTGCACCAGCGCGAAGGCTTCCTCGGGCGTGACCGCACCGGCATAGGCGGCGCCGGGGGCTCGGCCACGGGCGGCGGCTAAAACTTGCTCAACTGAGGTCATCGGATGCTCCAGACAGGATGTTGTGGTTTAAGATAGACGACACTTTGCACCAGCCGGATGCGTTTTGCCCTTTTTCGTGCAAAATGCATCTATTTGGTGCATTAATCTTGACATGCACCATAAGCGTGCGCGATTGATGCGACGCAATTTCGATGTCAAAACAGGAACAAGCAATTTTAGGATCAATTGCCAGCACATTCAACGACGCAATCGGCATTTGCTCATGACAATTATGCTGGCATGAATTCTGCTATAGTCCCCTTGAGTTTTGTCGCCCGTCGGCAAGTCCCCATTTCAATTAGGAGAAATACGCATGGCAATGACCGCCGCAGAAGTCTTGAAAATGGCAAAAGACAACGAAGTAAAATTCGTTGATTTCCGCTTCGCCGACACCCGTGGTAAAGAGCAGCACGTGACCGTGCCTATCTCCCATTTCGACCTCGACAAATTCGAATCGGGCCATGCGTTCGACGGTTCGTCGATCGCCGGCTGGAAGGGCATTGAAGCGTCGGACATGCTGCTGATGCCGGATCCAAACACCGCGAACATTGACCCGTTCATGGAAGAGACCACCCTGTTCATGCAGTGCGACGTCATCGAACCATCGGACGGCAAGGGCTACGACCGCGATCCGCGCTCGATCGCCAAGCGCGCCGAAGCCTACCTCAAATCGACCGGCATTGGCGACACCGCCTTCTTCGGTCCGGAGCCGGAATTCTTCATCTTCGACAGCGTACGCTGGAAGATCGACATGTCGGGCTGCTTCGTCAAGATCGATTCGGATGAATCGTCGTGGGCGACCGATGCCAAGACCGAAGGCGGCAACAGCGGCCACCGTCCGACCGTCAAGGGCGGCTACTTCCCGGTGCCACCAGTGGACTCGTTCCAGGACATGCGCTCGGAAATGTGCCTGATCCTCGAAGCGATGGGCATTCCCGTTGAAGTGCACCACCACGAAGTCGCCGGCGCCGGCCAGAATGAAATCGGCACCAAGTTCTCGACCCTGGTCGAGCGCGCCGACTGGACCCAGAACCTGAAGTACGTGGTCTGGAACGTGGCCCACAGCTACGGCAAGACCGCCACCTTCATGCCGAAACCTATCGTTGGCGACAACGGTTCGGGCATGCACGTGCACCAGTCGATCTGGAAAGACGGCAAGAACCTGTTCGCAGGCGACGGCTATGCCGGTCTGTCGGAAGATGCGCTGTACTACATCGGCGGCATCATCAAGCACGCCAAGGCACTGAACGCGATCACCAACCCGGGCACCAACTCGTACAAGCGTCTGGTTCCAGGCTTCGAAGCGCCGGTCAAGCTGGCCTACTCGGCCCGTAACCGTTCGGCCTCGATCCGTATTCCGCACGTGGCCAATCCAAAAGGCCGCCGCATCGAGACCCGCTTCCCGGATCCACTGGCCAACGTCTACCTGTGCTTCGCCTCGCTGCTGATGGCAGGCCTGGACGGTATCGCCAACAAGATCCACCCGGGCGAAGCCGCTTCCAAAGACCTGTACCACCTGCCGCCGGAAGAAGACAAGCTGATCCCGACGGTCTGCTCGTCGCTGGAAGAAGCACTCGAAGCGCTGGACAAGGACCGCGAGTTCCTGACCCGCGGCGGCGTGTTCTCCGATTCCATGATCGACGCCTACATCGAACTGAAGATGCAGGACGTGCAGCGCATGCGCATGACCACGCACCCTGCCGAATTCGACATGTACTACTCGCTGTAATTGACAAGGTGTCAGCAGTCGTTAAGCTGCCGACATCGTAAAATGTAAGCACGGTGTAAAAAACGCGAGGAGCGCTACGGCTTTCCTCGCGTTTTGCTTTGTTTGTTGTATATTCGGGTTGAACCAATTTTTCGCACGGGCAACCGTGATCTAAAGCCGATGCAGATGAAACTGACAACCCCCCGTTCGACCGTGCACCGACTTGCACCGGGGCTTGCCATGCTGTGCGCCTTGCTGGTCCAGGTGCCAGTCCACGCCCAGGGCATCTATCTGTGCACCGATGCCGAAGGGCGCAAGATCCTCACCGACTCCTTCAAGCCGGGCTGCAAGACGCTCGACATTGCCAATGGCATTACCGCGCCGGCGCCGCGCAAGGGTCCGGGCAAGGCCGCGCCGGCCACCCCGGCCACCACGCCAGCCGATTTCCCCAAGGTCAACGATGCCCAGCAAAAGGCGCGTGACAATGACCGGCGCGAAATCCTCAACGAGGAAATGCGTTCCGAGAAGAAGAAGCTGGCCGAGATGAAGAAGGAATTCAACAATGGCGAGCCGGAACGCCAGGGCGGCGAGCGCAACTACGCCAAGTACCAGGAGCGGGTCGAGCAAATGAAGGACAGCATCAGCCGCGCCGAAAAGAATATCGAGGCGCTCGAGCGCGAAATCGCGAACATCAAATGACCCCCGCCCATGGCTTTGCGCAGTACGCGCCGGAGTCGCTGGGCGCGCTCGACCTGCTGGCCTCGGCCGTCCTGCTGGTGGACGCCGACGGCCTGATCACCTGGGCCAATGCGGCCGCCGAACACCTGCTCGACAGTTCCCTCAAGGCGCTCCAGCGTCAGCAACTGAGCTCGCTGTTTCAAAACCCCGATGAACTGCTCAGCCTGTGCAGCCAGGCCCTGGCCCACAAGTACGCCGACCTGCGCCAGGACCTGGCGCTCGAGCGCAGCGGGCGCGAACCCTTGCACGTGCACAGCATCGTCAGCGCTGCCGGTGATGCAGGCCTGGTGATCGAACTGCGCGAAAACGTACAGCAGCTCAAGCTCGACCGTGAAGAACGCATCCTCGACCAGAGCCAGGTCAACAAGGAACTGGTGCGCAATCTGGCCCATGAAATCAAGAACCCCCTGGGCGGCATCCGCGGCGCGGCCCAGCTGCTCGAGCTGGAATTGCCGCCCCTGCACCTGACCGCCCTGCGCGAATACACCCAGGTCATCATCAAGGAAGCGGACCGCCTGCAGACCCTGGTGGACCGCCTGCTGGCGCCGCACCGCCGCCCCCACATCGTGGGCGACGTCAACATCCACGAAGTGTGCGAACGGGTGCGCAGCCTGATCCTGGCCGAATTTCCCAGCGGCCTGACCATCAAGCGCGACTATGATGCGTCCATCCCCGAATTTCGCGGGGATAAGGAGCAGCTGATCCAGACCGTGCTCAACATCGCCCACAATGCCGCCCAGGCCCTGTCCGGTCAGATCGCCGCGGGCAACGCCGAGCTCGTTTTCAAGACCCGGGTGGCGCGCCAGGTGACCCTGGCCAAGGTCCGCTACGGGCTGGCATTAGACTTGCATATCATCGACAATGGACCGGGGATTTTGCCCCAGATCCGCGACCGCATCTTCTATCCGCTGGTATCGGGACGGGAAGGGGGGAGCGGGCTGGGACTGACACTCGCGCAAACCTTCGTGCAACAGCACATGGGCGTGATCGAGTGCGAGAGCCGGCCTGGATTTACGGATTTCAGGATACTGCTGCCGCTGCCATAAGCCGTGGCGGGGCGTCCTGGGCCCGGATCCCACCAATTGAAGATCCATATTGCGGGGAAGCGCGAACACATGAAACCAATCTGGATAGTCGACGACGACGCCTCCATCCGCTGGGTGCTGGAAAAGGCCCTGGCACGCGAGAACCTCGCTACAAAAAGTTTTTCCAACGTGCGCGATGCCATGGCCGCGCTCGAATTCGAGACGCCGCAGGTGCTGGTGTCGGACATCCGCATGCCGGGCGAATCGGGCCTGGACCTGCTGCAGACCGTCAAGACGGCCCATCCGGGCCTGCCGGTCATCATCATCACCGCTTTTTCCGACCTCGATTCGGCCGTGGCCGCGTTCCAGGGCGGCGCCTTCGAATACCTGGCCAAGCCCTTCGACATCGACAAGGCGGTCGAGCTGATCCGGCGCGCGCTCGAAGAGAGCCTGCGCGAAACGAGCGTCGAATCGGGCCCCACCGACACCCCGGAAATCCTCGGCCAGGCCCCGGCCATGCAGGAAGTCTTCCGCGCCATCGGGCGCCTGTCGCAGTCGAACGTGACGGTGCTGATCACGGGCGAATCGGGCACCGGCAAGGAACTGGTGGCGCGTGCCCTGCACAAGCACAGCCCGCGCGCCCAGCAACCGTTCATTGCCTTGAACACGGCGGCCATTCCCAAGGACTTGCTCGAATCGGAATTGTTCGGCCACGAGCGCGGCGCCTTCACGGGCGCGCAGACCACGCGGCGCGGACGCTTCGAGCAGGCCGAGAACGGCACCCTGTTCCTCGACGAAATCGGCGACATGCCCTTCGATCTGCAGACCCGGCTGCTGCGCGTGCTCTCCGACGGGCACTTCTACCGCGTCGGCGGCCACCAGCCCATGAAGGCCAATGTGCGCGTCATTACCGCCACCCACCAGAACCTCGAACAGCGCGTGCGCGACGGGCTGTTCCGCGAAGACTTGTATCACCGCCTGAACGTGATCCGCCTGCGCCTGCCCAGTTTGCGGGAGCGGCGCGAAGATATCCCCATTTTGGTGCGCCACTTCCTGGTGCAAAGCGCCAAGCAGCTGGGCGTCGAAACCAAGCGCATGAGCGACTCGGCCATGCAATTCCTGTCGGGGCTCGACTTGCCGGGCAACGTGCGCCAGCTGGAGAACCTGTGCAACTGGATTACCGTGATGGCGCCCGGGCAGACGGTCGAAATCAAGGACATGCCGCTCGAACTGACCGCCGGGCAGGAAGGGGCGGGCGAGACCAGCATGGCGCTGGGCGCGGCCGAGCCGCATGCGCTGCCGGTGAGCGTGGCGGCGGGCAGCCCGACCATGGCGGCGCTGGGCGCGGCGGGCGGCTGGATCGGCCTGCTGGAATTGCAGGCCGCGAGCATGCTGTCGGCGGGGCAATCGGAAGTGATGGATGTGCTGGGGCGGCAGTTCGAATCGGCCCTCATCAAGACCGCGCTCAAGCATACGCATGGGCGCAAGAACGATGCGGCGGTTCGGCTGGGAATCGGCCGCAACACCATCACGCGCAAGATCGCCGAGCTCGGTATCGACGGCGCCAAGGACGAGTAGCCTCGATCAGCGACGTTTCCCATGGTCTGGTGTAAGCTTGCGCCTTTGCATGCACCGCGCATCGACACCCACGGAAACCTATGCTGATCAACTGCGTCGCCTACCAGGAAGGCAAGAAGCTGTCCGACATCCCGGTCGAGGCCATCAGCGACTACATTGAAAACCCCGACACCTTCGTCTGGGTCGCGCTGCGCGAACCGGAGCAGGAAGAGCTGGCCGTCATGCAGCACGAATTCGGCCTGCATGAACTGGCAGTCGAAGACGCCTCGCGCGGCAACCAGCGGCCCAAGATCGAAGAATACGGCGACTCGCTGTTCGTGGTGGTGCAAACCGTCGAACTCGAAGGCGAGCAGCTCAATGTGGGCGAAGTCGACATCTTCGTCGCGAAAAATTACGTCCTCTCGGTGCGCAACAACTGCAACCGCGGTTTTCTCGGCGTGCGCGCGCGCGCGGAAAACGAACCGCACCTGCTGGCAATGGGTTCCTCGTTCGTGCTGTACGCGCTCATGGATGCCGTCGTCGACCGCTATTTCCCGGTCGTCGACATGTTCGAATCCGAGCTCGAACGCATCGAAGACCGCATCTTCATCAAGGGTTCGCAGCGCGACAACATCGAGCGGCTGTATGAACTCAAGCGCAAGGTGCTGGTGCTGCGCCACGCCGTCGCGCCGCTGCTTGACGCCGTCGGCAAGCTCCATGGCGGCCGCGTGCCCACGTTCTGTCTCGACACCCAGGATTACTTCCGCGACGTCCACGATCACCTGTACCGCATCAATACGGCGCTCGACACCATCCGCGACACCATCGGCACGGCGATCCAGGTCAATCTATCGATGGTCGCCATCGACGAAGGGGAGGTCAACAAGCGCCTGGCGGCATGGGCGGCCATCTTCGCGGTATTCACCGCGTTTGCCGGCGTGTGGGGGATGAACTTCGAGTTCATGCCCGAACTCAAATCGCATTGGGGTTACCCGTCCGCGCTGGGCTTCATGTTCGGGGTGTGCGGGTACTTGTATTACCGGTTCAGGAAATCCGGCTGGCTCTAGCCCGTCAGCGTCAGCGCTTGCCCGCCATGGCCAGCGCCACCGCTTCGGCCACCTTGATGCCATCGACCGCCGCGGACAGAATCCCGCCCGCATAGCCGGCCCCTTCGCCGGCCGGGAACAGGCCGCGCGTATTCAGACTCTGCAAGTCGTCATCATTGCGCTTGATGCGGATCGGCGACGACGTGCGCGTCTCCACGCCGGTCAGCAGGGCGTCTTCCTTGTAGTAGCCGCGAATCTGCTTGTCGAACGCGGGGAAGGCTTCCTTGAGCGCGACAATGGCGTACTCGGGCAGCGACGTGGCCAGGTCGGTCAGGTGCACGGCCGGCTTGAGCGACGGGATCACCGAACCGAACGCGGTCGACGCCCGCCCCTTGACGAAGTCGCCCATCAGCTGACCCGGCGCATCGTAGGTGCCGCCGCCAAGCGCGAACGCGCCTTCCTCGAGCTGGCGCTGGAGGGCGATCCCGGCCAGCGGATGGCCCGGATAGTCGGCCGGCGTGATGCCCACCACGATGGCGCTGTTGGCATTGCGCTCGTTGCGCGAATACTGGCTCATGCCGTTGGTGACCACGCGGCCCGGCTCGGACGCCGCCGACACCACGGTCCCGCCCGGACACATGCAAAAACTGTACACCGAGCGGCCATTGCTGGCATGGTGCACCAGCTTGTAGTCGGCCGCGCCCAGGATCTTGTTGCCGGCGTTCGGCCCGAAGCGGCACACGTCGATGAGCGACTGCGGATGCTCGACCCGGAAACCCACCGAAAACGGCTTCGCCTCGATGTACACGCCGCGCGCGTACAGCATCTCGAAGGTGTCGCGCGCGCTGTGGCCGATCGCCATGACGACGTGGCGGCTGGCGATGTGCTCGCCATTGGCCAGCACCACGCCACGGATCTGGCGCGCGCTGCCTTCGCCTTCGACCTCGATGTCGACCACCTTGCTGCCGAAGCGGTATTCGCCGCCCAGTGCAATGATGTTTTCGCGCATTTGCTCGACCATCTTGACCAGACGGAAGGTGCCGATGTGCGGCTTGCTTACATACATGATCTCTTCCGGCGCGCCTGCCTTGACGAACTCGGTCAAGACCTTGCGCCCGTAATGCTTGGGATCCTTGATCTGGCTGTACAACTTGCCGTCAGAGAAGGTCCCGGCGCCGCCTTCGCCGAACTGCACGTTCGATTCCGGATTGAGTTCGCGCTTACGCCAAAAGCCGAAGGTGTCGACGGTGCGCTCGCGCACCACCTTGCCGCGCTCGAGAATGAGGGGGCGCAGGCCCATCTGCGCCAGGATCAGTGCCACGAACAGGCCGCACGGCCCGGTGCCGATCACGATCGGCCGCTCGCCCGTGTCATGGCCCTGCAGCTGCTCGCCGCCGGCGACGAAGCGGTAGCTGGTGTCGGGCGCGGGCATCAGGTGGGCGTCGTGGCCCATGCGCGCCAGCACCGCCGCCTCGTCGGCCACCTCGATATCGAGCGCGTAGATCAGCACGATGGCGCTGCGCTTTCTGGCGTCATAGCTGCGTTTGAACACGGTGAAACCGCGCAGCGCGTCCGCCCCGATGCCCAGGCGCGCCAGAACGGCGTCGCGCAGCGCGGTGTCAGGGTGGTCGAGGGGGAGTTTTACTTCGTTCAGTCGCAACATGGTCAGGCTTTCCGGATACCGCGCAAAGCCGCTATTTTACGTTAGGGTGTGGCTGCGCCGCCATGCCGTGCCGTTTTATGTCATTAAAACACTTGAAATAAGACCAAGCTTAAGACTTCGTATTGACAAAAAACATACGAGCGTGTTTCTATATTCGAAGTCTTGGTTTCAAACAACGACGACTTGGCGTTCATGCTGTCCAGGATTACCCCCAGGGCAACAGACTAATAAAGTGGTGACAATATATAAAGGTTCTTACACAATGATGAATGAAACCGTTTTGGCCCGTTCGCTGCGCAAGATGTATGCGGGCGGCGCCGTGATTGGCCTGAGCATCTTCGCGCTACCCGCGTTTGCGCAACAGGCTGCCGAACCCGCTGTCCAACGGGTGGAAATTACCGGTTCCTCGATCAAGCGCATTGCAGCCGAAGGCTCGCTGCCGGTGCAAACGCTCACGCGCGCGCAGATTGAACAGACGGGTGTGAACAACGTGGCCGACCTGGTCGCCGCGCTGCCTGCGATGCAGGGCTTCATCACCGCCTCGACCTCGGTCAACGGTGGCGGTGGCGGCGTGCAGACCGCCTCGGTGCACGCCATCGGTACCCAGTACACCCTGGTGCTGCTCAATGGCCGCCGCATGGCGCCGTACGGCACCGGCAGCGCGGTCAACCTGGCCAGCATTCCCCTGGCAGCGGTGGAACGGGTCGAAATCCTGACCGACGGCGCCTCGACCCTGTACGGCTCGGACGCGATTGCCGGCGTGGTCAACTTCATCCTGAAAAAGAACCAGCGCGACTTCAACATTGAAGCGACCGCCAACGTGCCGCAGGAAAAAGGCGGCCGCACCACCAACTTCGCCATTTCCAAGGGCTGGGGCGACATCGACACCGATGGCTACAACGTTCTGGTGGCCTATAGCCACGACGAACAAAAGGCGCTGAACGCCATCGACCGCGACTTCGCCAAGTCCGGCGTGCAAAAGTTCGATCACAAGGGCGGCAAGTTCGCCACCTGGCAGACCAGTATCAATTCGACCCCGGCCAACGTGGAAGTGATCACCTCGACCGACCAGGACGAAGTGCTCAACCACGACCTGACCACCAATGGCAAGTGCTCTTCGCCAAGCACCTTCGCACGCAGCAATGTCTGCCGCTTCGACTATGCGTCGACCGTGCAATTGCTGCCGGAACTCAAGCGTGACAGTATCTTCAGCTCGGCCAGCTTCAAGCTGAGCGACAAGACCACCCTGTTCGGCGAACTGGTGCTGAGCAAATTCAGCAACCAGGCGCGCTACGCCCCGGCGGCCCAGCCACTGACGGTCTTTAGCGGCGGCGTCGTCAACAACAACTACATCGGTGCCTACAACTCGACCATCGTGCCGCTCCTGGGCACCGTGGGCGTCAATCCGGCCGATGTGACCGATGCGTATCTGTACTACCGCGGCGTCGACGCCGGCGGCCGCGAAGACAAGTACTCGACCGATGCGGCCCACGTGGTGCTGGGTGTGCAGAGCAGCATGGCAGGCTGGGACGTGAATGCGGCGTACACCCATTCGCAGAACAAGCAGACCGATACCGCCGTGGCCGGTTACATGAGCGGCGACAAGTTCGAAGAACTGGTGCGCACCGGTGCCTACAACCCGTTCAAGCTGCAATCCGGCGCGGCCGCCATTCTGGCCCCGGCCGTGCTGCATGACGTGCTGCAGACCACCCGTTCCAAGATCGACGTGATCAGCGCCGGCGCCTCGCGCGAAGCGTTCCCGATGGAAGGCGGCAGCGCCATGCTGGGCGTGGGCGCCGACTTCACGCGCCAGGAATTCAAGGATGATCCATCCGAAATCCTGGTCGGCCCGAGCCCTGGCAATCCAGGCTGGACCGACGTGATCATTGGCGGCGGCACCGGTTCGCAGGCGCTCGACGCATCGCGCAACAACTGGGGTGCCTTCACCGAATTGCTGATGCCAATTAGCAAAACGCTGGAAGCAACCGCTGCCGTCCGCTACGACAGCTACGACGCCGTCGAGAAGAAAAACGTCAGCTACGACATCAATGGCGTGCCGAGCGCCCCTGGCAGCGTCGGCAATTCGAGCTCGAAAGCCACCTACAAGCTGTCGAGTCGCTGGACCCCGACCCAGCAGCTGCTGGTGCGCGGTTCCTACGGCACGGGCTTCAAGGCGCCGACCATGAACCAGATCGCCGATCCGCTGAAGAACGGCGGCTCGTCGAACTTCTTCCCATGCCCGGTCTTCCCGGTGGGCGATCCACGTAACGATCTGTGCCGCGGCGCATCGGAATACGGTCTGCTCACCAACGGCAATCCGAAAACGGGCGAAGAGGGCTTGAAGCCGGAAACCTCCAAGCAGGCAACCGTCGGCTTCCGCATCGAGCCGATGCCAGCGCTGTCGTTCGGCCTGGACCTGTGGGATGTCAAGCTGAAGAACCAGATCCAGACCTTGTCGCAGCAGCAGCTGTTCGGCGCGCCCTACAATCTGGCCAACAAGTACATGCGTTCGTACTACGATCCGATCCAGAAAGCCAACGTGCTGGTGGCCGAGCAGGATCCGCTCAACCTGGCCAACTCGCATTACCGCGGCCTGGACTGGGATGCCACCTACCGTTTCGGCAAGACGCCGCTCGGTTCGCTGGCAGTGAACTGGACCGGTACCTACATGCTCAAGGCCGAGCAATCGGTACCGACCGAAAGTGCCACCGGTCCTGGCGTCGACACGGTCAAGAGCATCGGCCGCTTCGATTCGTACAGCAATGTGACGTTCCGCGTGATCTCGCGCGTCGTGTTCAGCCTGCGCAGCGAGAAGATGATGCATTCCCTGACGGCCAACTACCGTTCGGGCTACCATGATCAGATCCTGACCGAAGACGACGCAGCAGTACGCGTGGTCAATGCCGACGGCTCCATCGGCGGCGTGGTTGGCATGACCGACCATGACGTCAAGAGCTACATGACCTGGGATTACCAGCTCAAGGCCAAGGTCATGCCGAACCTGACCCTGACCGGCGGCATCAAGAACCTGCTCGACCAGGATCCACCGCTGTCGATCCGCAACTCGGGCGGCGGTAACCAGGTCGGCTACGATGGCCGCTACACGGACCCGCTGGGCCGTACCTTCTACCTGACCGCGAACTACAAGTTCTAATGCGCCTCAGGATGTAAAAAAGCCGCTCAACGCAAGTTGAGCGGCTTTTTTTTTATCGTTCCCGCGCAGGCGGGGACGACCTTATTCGACCACCGGCGCCGCAGCGGCGCGGCTGCGCACCAGATCGGCCAGATTGCGCAAGTCGCCGGTCGGGAACGTCTCGTAAGCGCTGATCGCTTCGGTCAGGTGGCGCACCGCCACACGTTCTTCGGCCGTCAGATGCGGATTCCAGCAATCGAGCAGCAGCACCACGCGCAGCTCGTCGGAGCGGTTCCATGCTTCGTGCAGATAGGTGTCGTCGAACATCATCGGCTCGCGCTCCTTCCACACATGCTCGCCGCCGCCATGCACCAGCAGGGCGCAATCGCCCGGCACGATCAAGGGCAGATGCAGCACCACGCGCGTGTTGGTCACGCCGTGATGGGGCATGATGCGGGTGCCCGGCTGCAGCACCGAGAAGCAGATTTCCGGCGCCTGGCCATCGACCTCGCAGCGCTCGATCGATTCGAGCAGGGCCGAGGTTTTCGGGCACATCGCATGGTGTTCATCGATCCGCTTGCCGTGGCGGTAAAAGAAGAATGCATCCCACGAGCGGTTCTTGCCGTCGCCGCCGACATACTCGTCGACGTTCTGGCCCTTCTTGAACGTCAGGAAGGTTTGCAGCGCGCCCTCGGTGTCGAGCACGGCCTGCGCTTCGGCGCGGATATCGTCGAAGGCGGCAACCAGCTTGGCCGTCCACGGATGCAGGTGGGGATCGTGGTAAGGACCGGGCGGCAAGCCGGGGAAGAACATGAACTTCGGCTGCTGGTGCGGGCTCGGCGGGGCATCCTGGATCTGTTCCAGGTACACCGCCATGTTGTGCTCGACCCGCTTGAGGGCATCGGCGCCAAATTGCTCGCGCATGCGCGCCAGCGTGTCGGTGATGCGGCTGCTGCGCTGGTGATTGACTTCGTTGATGATCGAATGGATCACCGGATGCAGCACCGGCGGCGTGCTCGGCATGTCGAGCAGCTGGCCCGAACGCTGGCCCCGCAGCACGCCCTGGTGGCGCGCGCGCATGGCCAGTTCGTGCATGTCGACCAGGTCGAGCGCGTCGCCCAGCATGACCCAGGCCACCACGCTGTTCGGTTCGCGTTCGATCACCAGCGACAGGGTATCGATGGTGGCATCGACATAGCCGGCCACCAGCTGCTTGTGCGCCACGGCCAGGGCCAGGGCATTGTCCTGCGGCGCCTGCACGGTCGCCTCGGTCAGGCAGTGGCGCGCGCGCTCGCCGTCGCCGCGCTGCTCGGCCAGGTCGGCCAGCAGCAGCCAGGCGTCAAACACGCTCGGCTCGCGTTCGACCAGGGTGCGCAGGATCAGTTCTGCCGACACGGCCTGGCCTTCGGCGAGCAGGGCGCGCGCCTTGGACATGGTTTGAGCGACCGACGAGAGCGGCCGCGTGGACGCGTTTGCCATTTACTTGCCCGCCTTGATCTCTTTTTCGTCGTCGTCGAGGAAGCGGCGGTTGGCGCATTCGGCCAGCCACTTGTCGCGCGAGGCTTGCAGCTTTTCCTGCTCGGCGGCCAGCGCGGCGTTCTTCTTGTTCCATTCGGCGTTGGCGTTGCCGCCCTTGGCGATGGTGGCGTTGGCTGCGGCGACCGACGCTTCATACACCTTGTACTTGGCATCGCGGTCGGCGACCAGGCCTTTTTCCTTGGTCATCAGGGCTTCGCGTTCTTCGCCCATCTTCTTGCGTGCGCGCTCGGCATTGGACATGATCTTCGAGCGCTGCTCGAACTCGGCCATGCGCGCTTCCCAATCCTTGAGGGCGGCGGTATTGGCGGCCACGGCGGCGTCGGATTCCTTGAAGATGGCCAGCTTGGCATCGACATCGGCCTTGGCATCGGCGGCGCCCGTGTCTTTCGGCGCGTTCAGCAGGGCTTGCTTTTCCTTGCGGTTTTCTTCGGCCAGCTTGTCGAGTTCATTAATGCGGGCGTTGTTGCTCGCTTTCAGGTCGATACAGGCGCGCAGCTCTTCCTTGGTTTGCAGCTTGTCGTTCTTGCCCTGCTTCTTGACCGATTGCTTGGCCGGGGTCTGGGCCATGGCAGGCAGTGCGGCGAGCGACAGGGCCGATGCGATCAGCACGGCACTCAGGCGGTTGATGGATGTCTTCATTGTTCTACTTTCCTTTGTGCGCGATAGCGTGTTGGTAATCTGATAATGGCATACGGGAGATCGTCCCCATGCGCAGACCGTAGCTTACTGCATGTGCCGCGGGTTCAATATGTTTGCGAACGCGGCAGTCTACCTGTTTTTTGGGCCGAAGCGACAGATCTGTATGCACGCCGCGACAGTGGCAGCCGTTGACCGGGCCCGGCCGCACGGCCATACTGGCGGCCTTTCTCTCGCAAAGGCACGCATATGGACAGTCAGGTCGACGCCCGCCAGGCGGTATGGAGCCGCTACTGGTCGCACGGCGCCGCCCATTCCTGCGGCGGCAGCTACGGCAACCGCTACGAGGGGGCGCTGGCCGACGTTTGGCGCGCCGCCTTCGCCGCGCTGGCGCCCGGCGCGCGTTTGCTCGACATTGCCACCGGCAATGGGCCCCTGCCGCGCCTGCTGCTCGACTTCGACGCCGGCGGCACCAGCAGCTGCGACGCGGTCGACCTGGCCGCGCTGGCGCCGGCCTGGGTTGGTGACTTGGCGCCTGACCAGCGCGCCCGCGTGCGCTTTCACGGCAATCAGCCGGCCGAAACGCTGCCGTTCGCCACTGCCAGCTTCGATGTGGTAATGAGTCAATATGGTCTGGAATACACCGACCTGGCGCGCACCGTGCCCGAACTGCTGCGCGTGCTCAAGCCGGACGGGCAGGTGCACCTGGTGCTGCACCATGCGCAAGCGCGCCCGGTCGTGCTGGCGCAGGCGGAACTGGAACACCTGGCCTGGCTGGGCCGCCCGGACGGCTTGCTCGACACCGTGGCGGCCCTGATGCCGGCGCTGGAACTGGCCGGCAGCGAGGCCGGGCGCGCCCGCCTGGCCGGCGACGCCGCTGCCAATGCCGCGCGCGCGCGCTTTAACGCCTTGCAGAGCGAAGCGACGGCGCTGGCGGCGGCCAGCAGTTGCCCCGACGTGCTGCTGGAAACGCGCGAAGACCTGGCCGGCATCCTGAACCTGACCATGGCGCACGGCGCCGCAGCGGGCCGCGACGCGCTGTCACGCATGCGCGCCGACCTGGACGATTCGGCCTTGCGCCTGTCCGAACTGCGCCAGTACGCGCTCGACGAGCAGCGCGCCCGCGCCCTGTGCGCTGCGCTGGCCGGCAGCGCGGGGCAGGGCACGCTGGCGCTGCTCGAAGACCAGGGACAGTTGATGGGATGGTCGATCCGCGTCGCACGCGCCCCCGCGCCGCATGTGTAATGACGAGCCGTTTTGAATAGGCCCTTGTGCCAGCAGGGTTTATCCATTGTGGTTAAAAAGTCGCACCCCCACAAAAAAAACAAGAAAACCCTAGTCGGCAAAAATGCAACACTTGTTGCGTAATCAGCTTGCGATTGCTCAAGGCATCATGCAATACTCCCCGTGCCGTTGAGTTAGCTTTTTTGAACTTCGCAAGTCACAGCAATAGATTTTGTCGAAAAACAAATGCGTTCGACGATTCTGCAGGTGATTCGTAGTTGGCTTGTGTTTTTGAGTTGCCTGCAAAACGCGCAAAACTTTCAGGGAATTGCTGCCGCCGCGCTCACGAAGCGTTCAAAGGTGGTTTTGGGGGAGGTCCCCTATAATAAAGGAGTAATTATGTTGAAGAAGTCTAAAGTCTGCACAGCCCTCATGCTGGCATTTGGTGGCAGCGTCGGCTTGACCGTAGCACCAGCTTTCGCACAACAACCGGCGGCTCAACCAGTCGAACGCGTTGAAGTGACGGGTTCGCGTATCAAGCGCGCAGACGTCGAAGGCGCCCTGCCAGTCACGGTCATCAACCGTGCAGAACTGGAAGCCAGTGGTTCGACCACTGTTGCTGAATTCATGCGTTCGTCGACCTTCTCGTCCGCAGGTAACTTCCGTCCACAATCGGGTAGCTCGGCTCAGTCGTTCGCTGGTATCGACCTGCGCGGCCTCGGTTCGGATCGTACCCTGGTTCTGCTGGACGGCCGTCGTCTGCCTAAAGCTCCTAACGTTGGCGATTCCGTCGACTTGAACACTGTTCCGATGGCTGCTGTCGAGCGCATCGAGATTCTGACCGACGGCGCGTCGGCAGTGTACGGTTCGGATGCTATCGGTGGCGTGGTCAACATCATCACCCGTAAAGATTTCGAAGGTCTGCAGGCAACTGTTGGCTACACCAATCCAAAGAACGATGGCGGCGAGCGTCGTGAAGCGTCGGTTCTGCTGGGTATCAACGGCGAAAAAGGCCGTGTCATCATGGGCGCATCCAAGACCGGCCGCGCCATGGTCTACACCAGCCAGCGTCCATGGGGCCAGATCCCAGGCGTGTCGAGCTACGGTAACAACTACCGCGATGCCGTCAACGGCTTCCAGTCGATCGGCTACCTGAACGGCGGCACCGACCCAACCGTTGGTTGCAAGGACCCTAACTTCTACGTTGCTGGCCGTACCTGCTCGTACAACTTCAACGCCGTTGCTGCTGACGAAGCGCAGATCGATAGCCAGGCCTTCTTCGCCCGTGGCGAAACGACCCTGTCGAACGAATGGAAAGCCTATGTTGCCGCTTCCGTCACCAACACCTCGTCGTTCGGCCGTTACGCTCCAACCCCAGCTCAGCTGACGGTCAAAGCCAACACCCCGAACAACCCGACCAACGCCAACATCGTCGTACGTCACCGTACCGCTGCTGCAGGTAACCGCGACACCAACACCGACGCATGGCTGTCGAACGTGGCTGGCGGCTTCCAGGGCACCCTGATGAAGAACGTCGAGCTGGACGTCGGCGCGTCGTACACCCGTTCGATCTACAAAGAACTGGGCCGCAACTACATCGTTCGTCCTATCCTTGAGCAATACGTCAACGACGGTACCTACGACCTGTACAACCCGAACGCCAACGATCCACTGGTCCTGAGCGCCATCAAAGCCACCATCGGCCGCGACAGCTACTTCAAGCAGAAGGATTTCTACGCGATCGCTACGATGTACGATCTGTTCCAACTGCCAGGTGGCGGCGCATCGCTGCTCGCTTCGGCTGAGCGTCGCAGCGAAGCCTTCGGCGACGTCTACGATTCGCTGTCGGAAGCTGGCGTGATCGAAGGTTCGGCTGGTAACTCGGCAACTGGTTCGCGTAACGTGACCGGCTTCGCGCTGGAAATGGTTATGCCAATCACCAAAACCCTGGAAGCCTCGCTGGCTGGCCGCTACGACAAATATAGCGACTACGGCAACGACTTCTCGCCTAAGGCATCGATCCGTTGGCAGCCAATGAAGTCCCTGACCCTGCGCGCATCGGTCGGCGAAGGCTTCCGTGCTCCATCGCTGCCACAGCTGAACCAGAAAGAATCGTTCTCGGCTGAGTCGGTCATCGACCCACGTACCTGTATCGCTTTCGGCGGTCCTAACGGCGGCGTGCCACCTGCACAGGATTGCAACATCGGTCGTCAAGTCCAGGTTGACTCGTACACCGCTGCCAACAAGTCCCTGAAGTCGGAAAAATCGAAGCAGTTCTCGATCGGCGCAGTGTGGGATGCAACCAGCTACCTGAGCTTCAAGGCTGACTACGCAAACATCAAGATCAAAGACAAGCTGACCCTGATCGGCGCGCAAGATCTGATCGACCGTACCAACGGCGTTGACCCACGCGCAGTGCCAGCCGGCCTGTACGTGCAACGTGATGCCCAAGGCGCGATCACCCGCATTCAGCAAGGTTACGCCAACGAAGGCGAACTGAAAGCGAACTACCTGGACGTTTCGACCCAGGTTCGCTGGAAGTCGGCATCGTTCGGTTCGTTCGACCACGAACTGCGTTATTCGAACACCCTGAAGTATGACGATTCGGGCAGCGAAGTACGCGGTCTGCTGGGTCTGCCACGCTATCGCACCACCCTGAGCAACAACTGGAAACTGGGTTCGTTCGCAGCTTCGCTGAACAGCAACGTCATCGGACCTAACGGTACCGAAGAAGGCCGTACTGCAGCGCGTTACATCACCCATGACATCCAGGGTACCTACAGCACCCCATGGAAAGGCAAGATCATCTTTGGCGCGCAAAACTTCACGAACAAGCAGCCAGAACTGGTTTCCTACTCGGGTCGTAACTTCAACTTCAACCTGTACGATTCGTACGGCCGTCAGGTCTACCTGCGTCTGGAACAGAAGTTCTAAGTTTGCCTGACAGAGTGTAGTCAAGCAGCTCAGTAAAGAGGAGGAACTTCGGTTCCTCCTCTTTTTTTTCGCCTGTTGCATTCTGGGTCTTGAGTTATTCCATGCCCGCGTGTAACTTGCTAGTCTTCACATATTATTAACAATAAATAACCATGATGACCACTGTAATGAGCCGTACGCCGCTGGCCGCGCTGTTGCTGGCAGCCACTTCCATCCTGTGCGCCGCACCGGTGCTGGCACAGGGCGTCAAGCCCTTGCCGATCGAGGCATTCTTCCAGAAGCCGGCGCTGGGTTCGCCCATCCTGTCGCCATCGGGCAAAAAGCTGGCCATGCTGCGCCCATCGGCCTCGGGCCGCATGAGCCTGGCCATTGCCGACGTGGCGACGCCGGACAAGTTCATCGGCGTGGCGCAGTTCTCCGATGCCGACGTGCGCACGGTGAGCTGGGTCAATGAAAACCGCCTGGTGTTCGACCAGATCGACTTCCAGGCCGGACGCGGCGAGCAGAAGGGCGCCGGCCTGTACGCGGTCAACGCCGACGGTACCGATTTCGTGATGCTGATCCAGCGCGCGGGCGAGCCGGTGCGCAGCGCCGTCAAGGAGCCATTGCCGGCGCGCAATTCCTACGTGGGCCCGATTCGCGATGGTTCGGACGATGTCCTGATCCGCCGCGGCGTGTGGAATGGCGAAGGCCTGGCCGTCAGCTGGAATCTGATGCGCCTCAATACCAAGAACCTGACGGTACGCAATTTGTACTCTGGTCCTCTGCCCGAAGGCGTGCAGGAATGGGTCCTGGACCGCAGCATGCAGCCGCGCGTGGTAAGCACCAGTGACGGCAAGCGGGGCGGCAAGGTGTACTGGCGCGAGGAAGGTTCGGGTACCTGGACCGAACTGTATCACTACGACATGGTGCTCAGCGAGAACGCGATAACGCCCGTTGCAGTCGACAAGGACGGCCAGTTGTACGTGCGCGCGCCCAATCCCGCAAGCGACGATGGCACCATGGCCCTGTTCCGCTACGACGTCGCAGCCAAGAAAATTGACGACAAGCCGATCGTCAACCTGCCCGGCTTCGATTTTGAAGGCGGCATGCAATTTGACAGCGGCACCAAGGACTTGCTGGGCGTGAGCTTCGAACAGGAAACCACCGGCGTCGTCTGGTTCAACAAGGACATGAAGGCGATCCAGGAAGCGATCGACAAACAGCTGCCTGCGACCAACAACATGATCAGCTGCGGCCGCTGCCTCGAGCACGAGAACCTGGTCGTGATGGCCACCTCGGACATCCAGGCGCCTGTCTATTTCCTGTACAACAAGGCTGCCAATAAGCTCAAGCTGCTGGGCCAGTCGATGCCGCAGCTCAAGTCGACCGATATGGCCGGCACCCAGGACTTCGTGCGCATCAAGGCGCGCGATGGTATGTCCATTCCCGTCTACGTCACCAAGCCGAAAGGCAAGGGCCCGTTCCCGACCATCGCCCTGATCCATGGTGGTCCTTATGTGCGCGGCAACCAGTGGGGCTTCAACCCAGCCGTTCAGTTCCTCGCTTCGCGCGGGTACGCCGTGATCGAACCGGAATTCCGTGGCAGCACCGGCTATGGCAGCAAACTGTTCCGCGCTGGCTGGAAGCAGTGGGGACTGGCCATGCAAGATGACATGACGGACGCGACCAAGTGGGCAATTGCCCAGGGCATTGCCGATCCCAAGCGCATCGCCATTGCCGGCGCCAGCTATGGCGGCTATGCCACCATGATGGGTCTGGTCAAGGAACCGGAACTGTACCGCGCCGGGATCAACTGGGTGGGCGTGACCGACATCGAGCTGATGTATTCGATCGGTTGGAGCGATTTCATGGGGGCCGACAATCCGTGGATGAAATACGGCATGCCCGTGATGATCGGCGACGTGTCCAAGGACGCGGCCCAGCTCAAAGCCACGTCGCCGCTGCAGCAGGCGGCGCGCATCAAGCAACCGGTGCTGATGGCCTACGGCGAGGAAGACTACCGCGTGCCACTGCCGCACGGTACCAAGATGCGCGATGCGCTGCTCGCTAGCGGCAACAAGAACGTGGAATGGGTCCAGTACCCGGGCGAAGGCCATGGCTGGATGCTGACCAAAAACAATATCGACTTCTGGGGCCGCGTCGAGCGTTTCCTGGACAAGAACTTGAAGTAAGCGCGCTTCGCGCTGGCTGTCAAAAAGGACGCTGCGGCGTCCTTTTTTTTCGCCGCGCGATTGCCCTACATCGCGCCCCACAACGCATTGAGCGCGGCCACGGCGGCAATGCCCGCCGTTTCGGTGCGGAGGATGCGCGGTCCCATCGACAGCGCCAGCGCCCCGTGCGCCATGGCCAGGTCTTCTTCCTGCGTGGTAAAGCCGCCTTCGGGCCCCACCATGATGGTCAGCGCCTGGGGCGGCTGATGGCGTGCCCACTGCGGCAGCGATTCGCTGGCGCGCGGCGTGAGCAGGATGCGCTTGTGCATGTCCTGCTGCGCCAGCCACGGGCCCAGGTCTTCCGGGGCGGCCAGCCGGGCCAGCCGGTTGCGCCCGCTCTGCTCGGAGGCCGCCACGATCACGCCCTGCCAGTGCGCCAGCTTCTTTTCGGCGCGCTCGGCCGACAGCCGCACCACGCAGCGCTGCGCGGCCAGGGGCTGGATTGCGGCCACGCCCATTTCCACCGCCTTTTCCACGATCCAGTCCATCTTCGACGCTTCCGGCAAGCCCTGCGCCAGCGTGATCTGGTAAGGCAGCTCGGCGTCGCGCGCCACGTGGGCCATGATGCGTGCGCTGGCGCGCCGCTTCTCCACGCTGGCCAGCTGTGCCACATACTCGCCGCCGTCGCCATTGAACAGCACCAGTTCGGCCCCCGCTTGCAGGCGCACCACGTGGACGTGGTGCGCCACCGCGTCCGGCAAATCGATGGTGGCGCCGACATCGAGCGCCTGGGGGCAGTAAAAACGGGGCATGCGGATCCTGTTGCGGTAGGGGAGGGTACGGGGGCAAACAAAAGCAGTCATTTTAATTCGCACCCCCCCGGTCTGGTAAAATAGTTGGCTCAGCAATCCATGCACCGCCCCGCATTCCCCATTCACGACCTACGCTACCGACCCATGAAACCTACGCTACCGACAACTTTGATGGCCAACGCAATCCGCGCCTTGGCAATGGACGCTGTTCAACAGGCCAATTCCGGCCACCCTGGCATGCCCATGGGCATGGCCGAGATCGCTGTAGCACTGTGGGCGGGGCATTACCAGCACAATCCGGCCAATCCGAAGTGGGTCAACCGCGACCGTTTCCTGCTTTCGAACGGCCACGGCTCGATGCTGCACTATGCGCTGCTGCACCTGTCCGGCTACGCGCTGACCATGGATGACATCCGCGCCTTCCGCCAGATGCATTCGAAAACCCCGGGCCACCCGGAAGTCGACATCACCCCGGGCGTGGAAACGACCACCGGCCCGCTCGGCCAGGGCATCGCCAACGCGGTCGGCATGGCCCTGTCGGAATACCTGCTGGCTGCCGAATTCAACAAGCCCGGCTTTGACGTCGTCAACCACTACACCTACGCCTTCGTGGGCGACGGTTGCCTGATGGAAGGCATTTCGCACGAAGTGTGCGCCCTGGCCGGCACGCTGCGCCTGAACAAGCTGATCGCCCTGTACGATGACAATGGCATTTCCATCGACGGCAAGGTCGAAGGCTGGTTCACCGACGATACCCCGGCCCGCTTCGAAGCCTACGGCTGGAACGTGATCCGCGCGGTCGACGGCCACAACGTGGCCGCGGTCGACGCCGCCATCGCCCAGGCCAAGGCGTCCGACAAGCCGACCCTGATCTGCTGCAAGACCATCATCGGCAAGGGCTCGCCCAACCTGCAAGGCGGCGACAAGGTGCACGGCGCCGCGCTGGGCGACAAGGAAGTCGCTGCCGTGCGCGAACACCTGGGCTGGACCTCGGTACCGTTCGAGATCCCGGCCGACGTGTATACCGCGTGGGACGCCAAGGAGCAGGGCGCCGCCGCCGAAGCAGCCTGGAACACCACCTTTGCCGCCTACCGCGCCGCCCATCCGCATGAAGCGGCCGAGCTGGAACGCCGCATGGCAGGCAACTTGCCGGCCAACTTCGATGCGGTGCTGGCCGGCGCCATCGCCGCCTGCGTCGACAAGAAGGAAAACATCGCCACCCGCAAGGCCAGCCAGAACGCCATCCAGGCACTGGCGCCGGCGCTGCCGGAATTTTTGGGCGGCTCGGCCGACCTGACCGGCTCCAACCTGACCAACTGGAAAGAGTGCGTGGCACTGCGTTCCGGCAAGCCGGGCAACCACATCAACTACGGCGTGCGCGAGTTCGGCATGAGCGCCATCATGAATGGCGTGGCCCTGCACGGCGGCTTCATTCCGTTCGGCGCCACCTTCCTCACCTTCTCCGACTACAGCCGCAACGCGCTGCGCATGGCCGCGCTGATGAAGCTGCGTTCGATCTTCGTGTTCACCCACGACTCGATCGGCCTGGGCGAAGACGGTCCGACCCACCAGTCGATCGAGCACGTCTCGTCGCTGCGCCTGATCCCGAACCTGGACAACTGGCGTCCATGCGACACGGTCGAATCGGCATGCGCCTGGGGCGCCGCCGTGCGCCGCAAGGACGGCCCGTCGACCCTGATCTTCTCGCGCCAGAACCTGCCGTACATGGAGCGCAGCGACGCCCAGATCGCCGACATCGCGCGCGGCGGCTATGTGCTGCAAGACGCGCCGAACGCCAAGATCATTCTCATCGCCACCGGTTCGGAAGTCGAACTGGCGGTCAAATCGGCCGCCGCGCTCAAGGAGCAGGGCGTTGCCGTTCGCGTGGTCTCGATGCCGTCGACCGACGTCTTCGACCGCCAGGATGCAGCCTACAAGGCCAGCGTCCTCACGCGTGGCGTGCCGCGCGTTGCCATCGAAGCTGGCGTGACTGATTTTTGGTATAAATACGTCGGACTCGAAGGCGCCGTGGTTGGCATCGACACCTTCGGCGAATCGGCGCCCGCGCCGGTGCTGTTCAAGCACTTCGGCTTCACGGTCGAGAACGTCGTGGCAAAAGTCAATATCGTGCTGGCGGCCTAATTCCGCAGCCCCCTTTTTCTTATCAATCAGGAGCAGAGTATGACGATCAAAGTTGCAATCAATGGTTATGGCCGCATCGGCCGCAATGTACTGCGCGCGTTCTATGAAGGCGGCAAAAAGCAGGACATCCAGATCGTGGCCATCAACGACCTGGGCGATGCCAAGTCGAACGCCCACCTGACCCGCTACGACACTGCGCACGGCAAGTTCCCCGGCACCGTCACGGTCGAAGGCGAGAACATGATCGTCAACGGCGACACCATCCGCGTGTTCGCGCAGCGCAACCCTGCTGAAATTCCATGGGGCGAGCTGGGCGTGGACGTCGTGCTCGAGTGCACCGGCTTCTTCACCACCAAGGAAAAGGCTTCGGCCCACCTCAAGGGCGGCGCCAAGAAAGTCATCATCTCGGCACCGGGCGGCAAGGACGTCGACGCCACCGTCGTCTTCGGCGTGAACGAAGGCGTGCTCAAGGCCTCCGACACCGTGATCTCGAACGCCTCGTGCACCACCAACTGCCTGGCCCCGCTGGTCAAGCCGCTCAACGACACCATCGGCCTGGAAACCGGCCTGATGACCACCGTGCACGCCTACACCAACGACCAGGTGCTGTCGGACGTGATGCATGAAGACATGCGCCGTGCCCGTTCGGCCACCATGAGCATGATCCCGACCAAGACCGGCGCTGCCGCCGCGGTCGGCCTGGTGCTGCCTGAACTGAACGGCAAGCTGGACGGCTTCGCCATCCGCGTGCCGACCATCAACGTGTCGCTGGTCGACCTGTCCTTCATCGCCAAGCGCGACACCACGGTGGACGAAGTCAACGCCATCATGAAGGCTGCCGCCGAAAAATCGGCCGTGCTGACCTACCAGACCGAGCCGCTCGTTTCGATCGACTTCAACCACAACCCGGCCTCGTCGAATTTCGATTCGACCCTGACCAAGGTGTCGGGTCGTCTGGTGAAGGTATCGTCTTGGTACGACAACGAGTGGGGTTTCTCGAACCGCATGCTCGACACCACCGTCGCACTGATGAACGCAAAATAATTCGCGCCCTGCAGCAAACAAAAAACGCCCTCCGGGGCGTTTTTTTTCGTCCATCCTGAGACACCCCTGTCCCAAATTTAACATTTTTGCGGTTTACGCGACACAATCACCCGCATCGCATGATTGCCGTTCTTTCATAATTGCCATCCAGCCAATCTCCGTGCCACAGTCGACAGTTCATGCATACACGCGTGTCCTCATCGACCACCCCACGGAGTCCCATGAACCACCCACTTACCCCCAAACAAAGCGTTCTGGCCATGGCGCTGGCGCTTGCCCCGATGCACGCGGCACTGGCCCAACAGGCCGATGCCGGCGTCACCCCCACCGTCTACGTGACCGGGTCCAACCTCAAGCGCACCAGCAAGGAAGGCACGGCCCCGGTCCAGGTCATCAGCAGCAAGGATATCCGCGACAGCGGCGCCGCCACCGTGACCGAACTGATGCGCAAGGTCCCGTCCATGGGCACCGACCAGAACCTCGACACCAACGACGGCGGCTTTTCGCGCGGCGCTTCCACCGCGTCCTTGCGCGGCCTGTCCTCGAGCGCCACCCTGATCCTGCTCAATGGCCGGCGCATGACGCCGTCCGCCTATGCCGACCCCAACAACGGCAACTCGACCCTGTACGACCTGAATGCGATACCCCTGTCGGCCCTGGACCGGGTCGAGATCCTCAAGGATGGCGCCTCGGCCGTGTACGGTTCGGACGCTGTCGGCGGCGTCATCAACTTCATCACGCGCAACAATTACAAGGGCCTGGAAGTATCGGCCCGCGCCAGCGCCAATGACGACGGCAAGTTTGCCCGCCACGGCGCCAACTTCTTCTGGGGCATGGGCGATATCGACGATGACGGCTACAACGTCTTCGTGACAGCCGACGTGTCCGACCGCGAACGTGTGGCGCGCGCCGACGTGCGCGACATCGCCTACGACGACTACTACTATCTGAATAACCGCTACGCCACGCCGTACGGCAGCACCGTCTCGGCCTACCCCGGCTTCTACCGCGAACGCGCGCCCGGCACGGGCGACTTCGCGGTCAGCCGCAGCAACATGGCCAGCCGTTTTATCCTCAACACCAACTGCGATCCGTCGCGCCTGCTCGAGGGCAGCACCAAGATGGGCCTGTCGAGCCGCAGCATCTTTATCGGCCGCCAGTTCTGTAACTACGATACCAGCCGCTTCCTCGAAGGTGCCGGCGCCGGCAAGGATGGTAGCGTCATGGCGCGCGGGATCATGAAAGTTGGCGGCGGCATGAAGGCCTTTGCCGAACTGGCCTACACCCGCAGCGCGCGCGACTACACGGGCGCGCCCATCACCCTCGGCCAGGGCGTGACAACCAACTTCGCCAGCAGCGCTGTGGTCGCGCCGTTCCAGGCAGTGCTGGAGATCGGCCACCCCGACAATCCTTTCCCCGACGCGCGCGCCTCGATCGGCTACCGTTTTGAAAATCTGCGTGGTGGTACCCGCACCGTCAACAACAACACGCGCCTGCTGACCGGGCTGCAGGGCAGTGCCGGTACCTGGGACTGGGAATCGGCCATCCTCTACAACGAATCGCAGCGCGACGACATCTTCTACGGACGCCTGTATCTGCCCACGCTGCGTAAACTCAACACCGGCACCACGCTGGCTGCGCTGTCGGCCGACCCGACCCTGTCGCATGACGTCCAGAACGACAACAAGGCCTCGATCCTGCAGTGGGATGTCAAAGCCAACACCCAGTTCGGCCAGCTCGCCGGCGGCGCCATGGGGCTGGCCGTGGGCGCCGAAGTGCGGCGCGAAAAACTGACGATGAAGCCGGACGCCCTGCTGGCCGCCGGCGAGATCTTCGGCCTTGCCAATTCCGCCATCGACGGTCAGCGTGACGTCAAGTCGGCCTTCATCGAACTGCGCACACCGTTCCTGAAAACGCTGGAAATGGATTTCGCCGCGCGCGCCGACAAATACCCCGGCATCAAGACCAACTACGTTCCCAAGGTGGGTGCCAAGTGGACCGTGAGCGACAGCTTCGCCGTCCGTGGCACGGTGGCGCGCGGCTTCCGCGCCCCGGCCTTGAACCAGGTCACACCGGGCGGCTCGCAATTCTTCGAGTCCGGCATCTACGATCCGCGTCGCTGCGAGATCGACGAGAGCACACCCAAGCCGGGCGCCACTGAAGTGGACTGCAACAAGACCGCCGGCGGTGTGGGCGCGCCCAATCCGGACCTCAAGCCGGAAAAGTCCAAGAGTGTCACGCTTGGCTTCCTGTATTCGCCCACCTCGAGCATGGACTTCGGGATGGACTTCTACAAGATCCGCAAGGAGGGCGAGGTCGTGATCGGCAGCGCCTTCGAGGCCCTGCGCCATGAGGACGAGAACCCGAGCGTGGTCCAGCGCGACCAGAACCCGGCGAACCTGCTGCGCGACGCGAACGGCAACGCCATTCCCGGCACAGGGCCGCTGCTGTTCATCCGCCTGCCATGGACCAACCAGGGCGCCACAGAAGTGCAGGGCGTCGATTTCGACGCGGCCTACCGCCGCAATCTCGGCGAATGGGGCGCGCTGAGCGTCAAGCTCAATTCGAGCTATCTGCACAAGTACACGCTGGCGCAGCTGACAGGCGACCCGGAACACAATCTGGCTGGGTACAACGCGGGCATCGTCGACTGGAACCTGTCGAGCGGGATCGCGCTGCCGCGCTGGAAGAGCAATCTGAGCGCCTCCCTGACCAAGGGCGTACATGCCTTCAGCGCCAATCTCAACTTCGTGGGCGAGGTGTCGCTGGTGCGCAAGTACGACAAGAACGAGACCTACGCGCAATCGTTCTGCCATTACGGGAAGATCACCGGGTCGGAGCCGAACCGCGCGCCCGGCAATCCGAATTACGAGCAGTACTTCCCCGGCTGCGATATCGACAGCTGGCTGACGCTGGGTGTGGGCTACACCTACACCGGCATCAAGAACCTGAGCGTGAACTTCAATATCCAGAACGTGCTCGATACACCGGCGCCATACGATCCGGCGGCGGGAACCAGTTCGACCACGGGCGCGCCGCTGGCGGGGTACAACGAAGGGCTGCACAATCCGTACGGCCGCTACTTCTCGATCCAGGCGCGCTACAGCTTCTGATGCCTGCATCGTCCTCGCGCCGCGGGCGCGGGGACGATATGGTGGCGTCGCCGCGTTCCGTCAGGACGAAAACATGCGTTCCCACAGCCGCACCACCTGCCCGCTGTGCTGCTCCACCTGCGCCGGATCGATGCGCGCATTGTCCTGCCCTTGCAGGCGCAGCTGGTGCTGCAGGCGGCGCATGGTGCGGTAGGCGTCGCCCACGGCCATGCCCAGCCCGGCATCGATCAAGCCTAGTTCCCCGCACATGCGCAGCAGCGCGATATTGCCGGCATTGGCCGTGAGCTGGGGATACTGCGCCGAATGGCGCAACACCAGGTACTGCACCATGAATTCGATATCGATCATGCCGCCCTCGTCGTGCTTGAGGTCGAACAGGGCGGTGCGGTTCGGATAGGCGTCGCGCATCTTCTGGCGCATCTTGAGCACCTCGGCCTTGAGCGCCTCGGTCTGGTCGCTGCGGTCCTTGCGCAAAATGCGCTCGCGCACCGCCTCGAATTTCTCGCCGATGGCCGTGTCACCCGCGCAAAAACGCGCGCGCGTGAGCGCCTGGTGCTCCCACACCCACGCCGAACTGTCCTGATAGCGCTCGAACGCGCCCACCGACGATACCAGCATGCCGGAGGCGCCATCGGGCCGCAGGGCCGTGTCGATGTCGAACAGGATCCCGGCCGAGGTGTGCGCCGTCATCCACGTGATGAAGCGCTGCGCCAGCTTGGCGTAGTTGCCGGGCGCTTCCTGGTCGTCGTCGTCGAACAGGAAGATCACGTCGAGGTCCGACACATAACCGAGTTCCTTGCCACCGAGCTTGCCGTAGGCGATGACGGCAAATTGCGGCACCTCGCGGTGGCGCGTGGCGATGGTGCTCCAGGCGGCGGCCACGGTGGCGGCCACGATGGTGTCGGCCAGCGCCGACAGGTAGTCGGCCAGCTTTTCCACCGACAGGTCCCCCGCCAGGTCCTGGGCCAGCAGGCGGAACAGCTGGGCGTGGTGGGCTTCGCGCAGGATATCCATCTGGCGCTCGGTGTCGCCCTGCGCCTCGGCCAGCTGGGCCTGCAGTTCGGTGGCCAGCGCGGCGTAATCGGGCACGGCGCTGCGCACCCGGTCGTCGAGCAATTCGTCGAGCACGATCGGATGCTTGGTCAGGAAGGTGGCGGCCCAGCCGCTGGCATACATCATGCGGATCACGCGCGCCAGCGTGTGCGGGTATTCGGTCAGCAGCGACAGGTAGGCCGAACGGCGCGCAATCGCTTCGAAAAAGTCGAGCAGGCGCCCCAGCGTCGCGCTCGGGCTGCCCACGGCGACGGCGGCTGCGGTGCTGGCGATCTGCGGCAGCGCCGCATTGACCAGGGCCAGCAGGCGCGTGCGCGACGCTTCCGGCAGCGATTGCAGGCGCGGGCTTTGCCAGGTCGCCATCAGGCGCGTGGCGGCTGCCCCCGGATTGTCGAAGCCCAGAGCGGCCAGCCGGTCCTGGATCGCTTCCTGGCGGTCCAGGTCGGCCAGGGTGGTCGACGATTGCGGGTCCACGTCGTCGCCGCCCTTGCCGTTCTTGTCGCTGAAAATCGCGTCGAACTGGGCCGCCACAAAGGCCCGGTGCGCCGCCAGTTCGTGCAGCAGCGTGACGCTGTCGGGCAAACCCATCATGCGCGCCACGGTCAGGCGGTCCGCTTCGCTCACGGGCAGGGTATGGGTCTGGGCATCGTCGAGGTATTGCAGCCGGTGTTCCAGATTGCGCAGGAAGGTGTAGGACGCCAGCAAGCGCTCGACCGTCTCGGGCGGCAGCAAATCCTTGTCGGCCAGCACGCGCAAGGTGGTGCGGGTGGAGCGCTCGCGCAGGGCCGCGTCGCGCCCGCCCCGGATCAGCTGGAACACCTGGGCCAGGAATTCGATTTCACGGATCCCGCCGCGTCCCAGCTTGACGTTGTTGCTGCGGTCCGGGTGCAGGCGTTCCTGGCGGTCGGTCTCGGCGCGGATCTGGGCGTGCATGTTGCGAATCGCATCGATCACGCCGAAGTCCAGATAGCGCCGATACACAAACGGCCGCACGATCGCGTCCAGGGCGGCAATGTCGGCCGCGCTGCCGGTCACGGCGCGCACCTTGACCCAGGCATAGCGTTCCCACTCGCGGCCCTGGACGATCAGGTATTCCTCGACCATGTTCAAGCTCGCCACCAGGGGGCCGGAGGCGCCGTTCGGGCGCAGCGCCATGTCGACCCGGAACGCGAAGCCGTCTTCGATGATTTCCGCCAGCCCGGCGATGAGGCGCTTGCCCAGGCGCGTGAAGAATTCATGGTTGGACAGCTGGCGCTGGCCGGCATCGGCCAGCGCCGTCTCGCCATCTTCCGGGTAGACGAAGATCAGGTCGATGTCGGACGAGACGTTCAGCTCGCCGCCGCCCTGTTTGCCCATGGCCAGCACCATCATCTGCTGGGGCAGGCCGGAGTCAAAGCCGGTCGGCATGCCGTGGCTGGCGACCAGCTCGGCCATGCTGGCCGCAAGCTGGGTGCGGATGGCGAAGTCGGCAAACGCGGTCATGGTCGCGACCACCTCGGCCAGGTCGGCCTGGCCGTCCAGGTCGCGCCGGATCAGGCCGCACACCAGCAGATTGCGCAGGCGCCGCAGGGCGCGCCCCAGAGGCAAGCCGCCGGCCCCCTCGCGCGCCAGGGCGGCGTCCAGATCGAGATGGCACAGGGGCGCCTGGACGAGCGCGTCGATGGCGGCGCCGCGGGCCGGATCGGCGGCCAGCCAGCGTTGGTAGAAGCGCGAAGCGCCGGTCAGGGAAGTGGAGGTCATGCAACGATGGTAAGGCCGCCCCGGCGCCGATGCAAGCACTGGCAAACTAATAACATTCAGAAACAATTCCCGCCCTCAAAGTGGCTCAGGGAAAGGCGGCGATGGGGTAGAATTGGGCCGCACTCCGGCGCAGGCGGCGGCGACACCTTTTTCAGCTTATCGATGCACAACCAAGAACAACACGCCCACCTCCACCTCGCGGACCTGCACCTGGGCAAGCGCTGGCATCGCGCGCGCGCCGCTTACCGCATGGCCAACGTGGCGTCCCACCACGTGCTTGGCTTTGTCATCAAGCTGGCCCTGATCGTCTACTTCCTGTTTACCTTCGTCTTCCTGTTCCTGCGCTACGCGATTTTGCCCAATATCGAGTACTACAAAAGCGATATCGAGCAGCAAGCCTCGCGCGCGCTGGGCAACCAGGTCGTCATTACCCGTATTTACGCCTCCTGGCGCGGCCTGCGCCCGAATTTGTTCCTGGGTGACGTGATCTTGCGCGACGCCCAGGGCCGGCAAGTGCTGTCGCTGCCGAGCGTGTCGGCCACGCTGTCGTGGTGGAGCGTGCTGGCCGCCAGTCCGCGTTTCGATTCGCTGGAAATCATCCGCCCCGATCTCGATATCCGGCGCGACGCCAGGGGCCGGGTGTCGGTCGCTGGCATCGTCCTCGAGAGCAAGGGCGGCGACGGCGGCGGGGCCGACTGGATCCTGTCCCAGCGCGAAGTGGTGATCCGCGAGGGCAAGCTGCGCTGGACCGACGAGCTGCGCGGCGCGCCCGAACTGGCGCTCGAGAACGTCAACCTGCAATTGCTCAATCGCTGGACCCATCACCGTCTGGGCTTGCGTGCCACGCCGCCGGCCAGCCTGTCCGGTCCGCTGGACGTGCGCGCCAGTTTCCAGCATCCGCGCTTTGGCGCCCGCATGTCCGACGTGGCCCAGTGGAGCGGCGAACTGTACGCCGATGTTGGCAATACCGATCTGGCGGGCTGGAAACCGTACATCGACTACCCCTTCCAGGTCAGCCGCGGCATGGGCTCGGTGCGCGCCTGGCTCAGCCTGGAACGCGCCAAGCTGGCCGGCTTTACCGCCGACCTGGCCCTGGTCGACGTCAGCGCCCGCCTGGGCGCCGACTTGCCGCCGCTTGAACTGGCGCGCGTGGGCGGCCGCCTGTCCGCCAGCGAAACCTTCCCCGATGGGACCAACCAGGGCTTGCCGGCGTTTGGCGCCAACGGCCACACCATCGCGCTCGACAATTTTTCCCTGACCACGACGGGCGGCATGACGCTCGCGCCCACCTCGATCACGGAAGCGTACGCGCCGGCCGCGGCGGGCCAGCCCGAGAAATTCCACCTGAGCGCACGCGAACTGGACCTGGAAACCCTGGCCAAACTGGCCACCCAGTTGCCGCTCACCGCCGCCCAGCGCCAGCTGCTTGCCGATATCGCCCCGCGCGGCAGCCTGTCGCAGTTTTCCGCCAACTGGAGCGGGCGCTATCCGGCCATCGCCTCTTACCGCGTCAAGGGCCGCCTGACGGGCCTGGGCATGCAGGCCCAGCCGGCGCGGGCGGCGCAGCCGCGGCGCGGAGCCGAACCGGCCGTGGGCGCCATGCCGGCCATTCCCGGTTTTGCCAACCTGTCGGGCACGGTCGACGCCACCGACGCGGGCGGCACCTTGATGCTGGACGCGCGCGACACGGTGCTGTCGCTGCCAGCCTGGTTCGCCGAGCCGGCCATGACGTTCGACCAGCTCAACCTGCTGGCGCGCTGGAGCTTTGTGCCGAAGGACCATCTGCTGGTCCAGCTCGACAGCCTGAACATCGTGCAGGGCAACCTCAAGGCCAGCCTGTCCGGCCGCCACCAGATGCCGCTGGTGGCGACGGCTGGCAAGTCGCCGGGCGTGGCGGACCTGACCGGCACCATCACCGGGTTTGACGCCAAGCAGCTGGGCCGCTACCTGCCGCTGCAAACCCCGCCCAACCTGCACGACTGGCTGGTGGGCGCCATCGAGGATGGCATCGTGCACGACGGTACCGTGCGCCTGCGCGGCGACCTGGCGCAATTCCCGTTCCGCGGCGACAAGCCGCAGGGGGAATTTCGCATCGCGGCGCGCATCGAAAACGGCCGCCTCAATTACACGCCTTATCACTTTGCCGCCGACGGCAAGGCGCCCCTGTGGCCGCTGGCTGAACAGATCAACGGCCACCTGCTGTTCGACCGCGCGCGCATGGAAATCACGGCCGACTCGGCCAGCACGCTGGGCGTGCCGCTCACGCGCGTCAAGGCGGTGGTGGCCGATCTCGGTTCGCCCGAGCGCACCCTGGACATCGATGGCAGCGCCGCCGGTCCCCTGCAGGATTTCCTGCGCTATGTCGATGCCAGCCCGGTGGCAGGCTGGATCGGCCACTTTACCGAGAATGCCCGCGCCAGCGGCAACACCAAGCTGGGACTGCGCCTGCAGCTGCCGCTCACGCATCCGCATGACACCAAGGTGCAGGGCAGCCTGCAGCTGATGCGCAACGATGTGGTGCTGTTCCCGGAACTGCCGCCGCTGCAGGCTGCCATCGGCAAACTCGACTTTACCGAACAGGGTTTGACGCTCAATGGCGTGGGCGCCAGCGTGCTGGGCGGCCCGCTGGCGCTGACGGGCGGCTCGCAGCGCGACAGCGGCGTGGCGATCCGCATGAGCGGCAGCGTCAGTTCGGACGGTATCCGCCGCATCTATCCGAGCGCCGTGATGGCGCCCGTGGTCAGCCGCCTGCATGGCACTGCCCGGTATGCCGGCTTGATCACGGTGCGCGACGGCTTGCCTCAGATCACGCTGGACTCCACGCTGGCGGGCATGGGCGTGGACTTCCCCGCGCCCCTGTCGAAAGCGGCGGCCGAATCGCTGCCGCTGCATTTCACGCTCAACGGCGTGCCCGGCGCCGAGAACCTGGCGCGCGACGACATCCGCATCACCCTCGGCAGCACCATCGCGGCGCGCTACCAGCGCCAGAAGGTGGGCAAGGGCGCGTGGGAACTCAAGAGCGGCGGCGTGGGCGTGAATGTGCCGGCGCCGGAGCCCGATAGCGGCATGATGGTCAACGTCAACCTGCGCACGCTCAATGTCGACCAGTGGATGGCGCTGGCCAGTGCGGTCAACAATGCCAAGGCCGAGACTGCCGCCGGCGCGGCGCCGGCCGCCGCCAGCCTGGCCCAGTACGTGGTGCCCGATTCCATGGCGGCGCGCGCCACCGAGCTGACCATCGCCGAACGCAAGCTCGACAACGTGGTGGTGGGCGTGTCGCACCAGAACCAAACCTGGCAGGCAAGCATCGATGCGCGCCAGGTGTCCGGCCACATCAGCTGGGACGAGGGCGATGGCGGCCAGGGACTGGGCAAGGTCACGGCGCGCCTGGCTTCGCTGGTCATTCCCGAATCGGCCGCGGCCGACGTGAAGGGCTTGCTGGAAGACGTCAAGAGCCCGGCCTCCACCATTCCCGCGCTCGATATTGTGGCCGAGCGCTTCGAGCTGTTCAACAAGCAGCTGGGCCGCCTCGAGCTGCTGGCCAACAATGAGCGCAGCGGCGCGGGGCGCGAATGGCGCATCAACCGCTTGCTGCTGGCCAATCCCGACGGCACCTTGCGCAGCACGGGCAAGTGGACCAGCCGCGATGGCGTGAGCAATACCAGCATCAATTTCGTGCTCGATATCGACGATGCGGGCAAGCTGCTCGACCGCTTCGGTTTCCCCGACACGCTCAAGCGCGGCAAGGGCAAACTGTCGGGCGAGCTGGCCTGGAACGGAGTGCCGTATTCGCTCGATACGCCTTCGCTGTCGGGCAAGATCGACATGAGCCTGGCAGCGGGGCAATTCCTGAAAAAGGATCCGGGCGCGGCCAAGCTGCTCGGCGTACTGAGCCTGCAAATGCTGCCGCGCATCCTCAAGCTCGATTTCCACGACGTGTTCTCGGAAGGCCTGGCGTTTGACGGCATTACCGCCAACGCCACCATCCACCGCGGCCAGGCGCGCACCGACAACCTCAAGATGTGGGGCGTGGCCGCCACGGTGCTGATGGATGGCACGGCCGACATTGCAAACGAAACGACCAACCTCCATGTGGTGGTGATACCGGAATTTAACCTTGGCACGGGGCCGCTGGTGTATGCGCTGGCGGTCAACCCCGTGATCGGGCTGGGCAGCTTCCTGGCCCAGCTGTTCCTGCGCGAACCGATGATGAAGGCCTTGACCTATGAAATGCAGGTGACCGGACCCTGGAAGGCCCCGGTCGTGACCAAGCTGTCGGGCGGACAGACGGCCACGGCCGCCGCCGAGCCGCCCGCCGCCACCCCGCAAGGAAAGACACCATGACAACCGTTGCCGCCGTACAAATGATCAGCACGCCAGACGTGGCGACCAATCTCGCCAGCGCGCGCCGCCTGGTGGCCGAGGCTGCCGCCACCGGCGCCACGCTGGTTACGCTGCCCGAATACTGGCCCATCATGGGCATGTCCGACGTGGACAAGGTCGGCCTGGCCGAGCAGCCGGACAGCGGCCCGATCCAGGATTGCATGGCGCAGGCGGCGCGCGAGCATGCTGTGTGGCTGATCGGCGGCACGCTGCCGCTGGTCTCGCCCGATCCGGGCAAGGTGCTCAATACCACGCTGGTGTACGACCCCCAGGGCCAGCGCGTGAGTCGCTACGACAAGATCCACCTGTTCGGGTTCAACAAGGGCGCCGAAGCGTACGACGAGGCGCGCACCATCGTACCGGGCGCGTCGGTCATGTGCTTCGATGCGCCATTCGGGCGCGTGGGTCTGGCCATCTGCTACGACCTGCGTTTCCCGGAACTGTTTCGCGCCATGGGCGAGTGCACCTTGATGGTGGTCACGGCCGCATTCACCCACACCACCGGCCTGGCCCACTGGGAAGTGCTGCTGCGTGCCCGTGCCATCGAAAACCAGTGCTACGTGCTGGCCTCGGCCCAGGGCGGCACCCATCCGAATGGCCGCCGCACCTTTGGCCACAGTATGCTGATCGACCCCTGGGGCGCGGTCCTGGCGGTCTTGCCCGAAGGCGAGGGCGTGGTCAGCGGCGCCATCGATCCCGCCTTCCTGGCCAGCGTGCGTGAAAGCTTGCCTGCACTCAAGCATCGCAAGCTCTGAAACGCCCGAACGGCATGACTATGGCACAATGCCAGTTCATATCTGAAAGAGTTTTCTCATGAAACCGTTCGAACCGAATCTGTCTTCCCTGGCCGTGGCGCGCGACGTGCTGCTCACGCCGTTTGGCCTCGACGAAGGCAAGCTGCTCAAGACGCTGGGCACCATGTTCACGCACAAGGTCGATTACGCCGACTTGTATTTCCAATTTACCAAGAGCGAAGGCTGGAGCCTGGAAGAGGGCATCGTCAAGACGGGCAGTTTCTCGATCGACCAGGGCGTGGGCGTGCGCGCCGTGTCCGGCGACAAGACCGCATTCTCGTATTCCGATGAAATTTCCGAACGCGCCCTGCTGGACGCCGCTGCCGCCACGCGCACCATCGCCAAGGCGGGTGCCGGCAAGATCAAGGTCGCCTCGGCCATGACGCAAGTGGGCGGACGCTCGCTCTACCTGCCCAACGATCCGCTTGCCTCGCTTGACGCGACCGCCAAGGTCAAACTGCTCGAGCGCGTGGAAAAAATGGCGCGCAAAAAAGATCCCCGCGTGGTGCAGGTGATGGCCGGCCTGGCTGGCGAATACGACGTGGTGCTGGTGGTGCGCAGCGATGGCGTGCTGGCGGCCGACATCCGGCCGCTGGTGCGCGTGTCGGTCACGGTGATCGTCGAACAGAATGGCCGGCGCGAGATGGGCTCGTCCGGTGGCGGCGGGCGCTACAGCTACGGTTATTTCAGCGACGAACTGCTCGACAAGTATGCGACCGAGGCGGTCAAGGCGGCTGTCGTCAATCTCGACGCCCGTCCCGCACCGGCCGGTCCCATGACCATCGTGCTGGGCCCGGGCTGGCCTGGCGTGCTGCTGCACGAAGCCATCGGCCACGGCCTCGAAGGCGACTTCAACCGTAAGGGTTCGTCCGCGTTTTCGGGCCGCATCGGCGAGCGCGTCGCCGCCAAGGGCGTGACCGTGGTCGACGACGGCACCCTGGCCGACCGCCGCGGTTCGCTCAACATGGATGACGAAGGCAATCCCACCCAGTGCACCACGCTGATCGAGGATGGCATTCTGAAAGGCTATATCCAGGACACGATGAATGCGCGCCTGATGAAGATGCCGGTGACGGGCAATGCGCGGCGCGAATCGTTCGCCCACCTGCCGATGCCGCGCATGACCAACACCTACATGCTCGGTGGCGACAAGGACCCGGAGGAAATTCTCGCCTCGGTCAAGAATGGCCTGTACGCGGTCAACTTCGGCGGCGGTCAGGTTGACATCACCAACGGCAAGTTCGTGTTCTCGGCCAGCGAAGCGTACATGATCGAAAACGGCAAGGTCACCTATCCCGTCAAGGGCGCCACCCTGATCGGCAACGGTCCGGACGTGCTCAACCGGGTCTCCATGATCGGCAACGACATGCGTCTCGATTCCGGCGTGGGCGTGTGCGGCAAGGAAGGCCAGAGCGTGCCTGTCGGCGTGGGCCAGCCGACGCTGCGCATCGAAGACGTGACGGTGGGCGGCACCGCCTGATTGGCGCCCACCCGGTGCGTGCGCGCCATGGCACGCTAACGCTTGGCGTCACTTGCTCTGCGTTAGCACGCCACGGGTCGCCCGCCCGCGTTCAGAACTTATACGTCGCCCGCACGTAGAACGTCCTGCCCAGCGGATCCGTATAGCGCGGGTCATAGCCCTGCTGGAACGTGGTGGTCTGATTGGTGTACGGCGGATCGTCATTGAGCAGATTTTTGACACCCGCCGTCAGGTCGATCGACTTGTTGCCCGCATACGTTCCCGCCAGCGACCACAGCGAATAATGCGCGACCCGCTGCTGGAATTGCGGATCGACGGCGTTCTGGTCCGTGTACCCCGACAGATAGCGATTGCCCAGCGTGACCGTCCACGGCGCATTGGTCCACGACAGCGTGGCATTGTGACGCCAGCGGAACACGGGCGAAGCATCGGCATAGCGCCCCGCATTTTCGGTGAAGGGCCCGCCCGGCTCGTTCTGATAATCGTACTTCTGCACCCAGGTGCCATCGACCGCCAGTGCGAACGCGCCCCAGGGATTCGATGGCAGCCGCCACAGCAGGCTCAGGTCCACGCCGCGCGTGCGCACTTCGCCCAGGTTGGTGGTGGTGGCCAGCACATAGTCGAGCCGGGTATTGGTGGCGTTGTAGAAGAACAGGCTGCTGTATTTGGGATAGTTGCCAAACAGGGTTTGTTCGGCCAGCGCATTGATCTGGTCCTTGAGGCGGATGTGCCAGTAGTCGGCCGACAGGGTCAGGGTGCGGGTCGGCTCGAATACCACGCCGGCGCTGTAGGTGCGCGATTTTTCCGGCTTGACGTTGAGGTTGCCGCCCTGGCGGATGTTTTGCTGCTGGTTGCACACGATGTTCGGATTGGCGCCGGCCACCGCCACGCCGCCCGGGCACAGCACGGGATCGTCCCACGGCTCGGCCGTGTTGGTGACGGTCTGCGGGCCATAGATATCGTACAGCGTCGGCGCGCGAAAGCCCGTGTTGTACGAGCCGCGCACCAGCACTTGCTGCGCCGGCTGGAAGCGCACACCCACCTTGGGATTGAAGTTGCCGCCCACATCGGTGTAGTAGTCGTAGCGGCCGGCCAGGTTCACTTCCAGCGCCTTGGTAAACGGCATGTTCACTTCGGTGAACAGGGCGCGGATGGTGCGGCTGCCGCGCTGGTCCTGCGCGTCGGCAAAGCCGGAGCTCGACGCCTGGCTGGCCAGCGCCCGGTCCACCGTGTACGTCGCCTTGTCGTGGCGCAGTTCGCCGCCCAGCGCAAAGCCCAGCTGGCCGCCGCCCATGGCCATCAGGTCGCGGCTGGCCTTGGCGTCGAGCGCGTAACTATTAATGCGGGCCTTGAGGAATTGCCCCAGCAGCAGGGAGTCTTGCAGGAAGGCCGTGCCGGCCGGGGTTTGCTCGCCGAAGGGATTGAGCGTGCCGTTACCCACGCCCTCGATCATGCGCGCGTCCACCACATAACCGCCCGTAAACGAGCTGCGGGCCCGGCCGGCCGCGTACGACAGGCCGGTGCTGTAGTCCCAGCCCGCCAGGCTGCCTTCCATGCTCGCCAGCAGCCGGTCCGACAGGCTCACGTCGCGCGTTTCGCGCTGCCCCGTGACCAGCGGACGCCAGCTGATGTCGAGCGGCTCGCCCGTCAGGCCGGGCACGGCGGGGGTGATGCCCGCCCCCGGATAGAAGGGGCTGGTGCCGAACATGGTCAGGCCAATGCCGGCCAGCGGCGGCGGCGCCACGCGCGCTTCGTTGGTGCTGCGGCTGTGCAGGTACTCGATGCTGGCGGTATGTTCGTCACCGAATTTTTTCGCGTACCGCCCCAGAAACGATTGCTGGTTGGTGAGCGGAATATTGTCGATGTAGCGGGTGAAGTCGAAGCGGCAGGTGGGATTGGTCGGGTCGCCCGTGGGAATCGAGGCGGGTGGCTGGCAGCCCGTCGCATAGCTGGGATTGCCGGCAATCCCGTTGTCGGAATAGAAGTTGGCGGGAAAGGGCGTGCCGCTGGTCTGGCTCACGCCCCGTTCGGGCCGCACGCCGGTGCTGGAGTACGGCCGGTCCACCGAGCGCAGCGCCGACTGGCGGTGCAGGTCGAGCACGGCGAGCAGGTTCCAGCCATCGTTGTTGAGGTCGCCCCAGCCGCCGGTGAGGTTGACGCGCGCTTCATCGCCGCCGCCCGAGCCGGTCGGCACGTACGCTTCGGCCGTCACCCCCATGCCCTTGTAGGAGCGCTTGGTGATGAAGTTGACCACGCCGCCGATGGCATCGGTGCCGTAGATGGCCGAGGCGCCGTCGCGCAGGATTTCCACGCGGTCCAGCGCGGCCACGGGAATGATGTTCAAGTCCACCGTGTCGGCAAAGAAGGGGTGGTTGGCCAGGCGCCGCCCGTTGAGCAGCACCAGGGTCTTGTCGCCGCCCAGACCGCGCAGATCGGCCACCGCGCGCCCGCCGGTGCCGGCCCCGACCGACTGGCTGCTGCTGGTCGAGGTCTGGTTCATGGGGATGGTGGCCAGCACTTCCTGGGCCGTGGCCAGGCCTTGCTTGGCGAAATCCTCGGCCCGCACCGAGGTGATCGGCAGCGCCGTTTGCGCCGCCAGGCGCTTGATGGAGGAGCCGGTGATTTCGACCCGCTGCACCGGTTCGGTGGGGTCTTGCTGCGCCAGCGCTGGCAGGGCCAGCAGCGCCGCGCCGCCGGCAAACAGGCCGCGCAGCGCGCGGGAAAGCGTTGTTTCGGTCATGATGGAACTCCACGAAAAGAGGAAGGCAAGCCCGTTGCGCCGGGCAGGAACGCACCAGTCTTCCATCGGCGATGGGCGCGCGGCTGCGGCGCATCAAGCGTGTCGTCGATTGGCGCTGCAGGTGTTGGGAGGGCGCAACCGGATGGGCGGGCGCGCTGGCGATAGCGGACCACGTGGCCCTTGCCAACCTTCAGGCAATGTGTGCTATAGTCATTCAAAGACTTTTTTGGATTGCCGCATGCACAGCGCTGTTTTCTTTACCTGCCACTTTTATTTTAGCGATTCCAGCCCCAAGGCGGTGGAGTAGCGGCAGGTTCACGTAGCAACGACGAGATCCAGCAAGAACCCAGAACAACCGCCAGCGATGGCGGTTTTTTTTTACCCGATTTGATGACCATTCACGGAGAACACCATGCCACGCACCGATGACCTGCGCATTCGCGAAATGAAGGAATTGACGCCGCCGTCCCACCTGATCCGCGAGTTCGCCTGCGGCGAGGTGGCCGAGCAGACCGCGGCCAGCGGGCGCGTCGCGCTGCACCGCATCCTGCATGGCCAGGATGACCGGCTGATGGTGGTGATCGGCCCGTGCTCGATCCACGACACTAGGGCGGCCATGGAATATGCGCACCGCCTCGCCGCCGAGCGCAAGCGCTTTGCCGGCGACCTCGAGATCGTCATGCGCGTGTACTTCGAAAAGCCGCGCACCACGGTAGGCTGGAAAGGCTTGATCAACGACCCGTACATGGACAACAGTTTCCGCATCAACGATGGCTTGCGCATGGCGCGCGAGCTGCTGCGCGACATCAACGAGCTGGGTTTGCCAGCCGGTACCGAGTTCCTCGACGTAATCAGCCCCCAGTACATTGCCGACCTGATCAGCTGGGGCGCGATCGGCGCCCGCACCACCGAATCGCAAGTGCACCGCGAGCTGGCCTCCGGCCTGTCCTGCCCGGTGGGCTTCAAGAATGGTACCGACGGCAATATCAAGATCGCGGTGGAAGCCATCAAGGCCGCGTCCCAGCCCCACCATTTCCTGTCGGTGACCAAGGGCGGCCACTCGGCCATCGTGTCAACCAACGGCAACGAGGATTGCCACATCATCCTGCGCGGCGGCAAGACGCCGAACTACGATGCCGCCAGTGTCGAGCAGGCTTGCCAGCAGATCGCCGCCCAGGGGTTGGCCGCGCGCCTGATGATCGATGCCTCGCACGCCAACAGTTCCAAGAAGCCGGAAAACCAGATTCCCGTGTGCGCCGACATCGCCGCCCAGGTGGCCGGTGGCGATGACCGGATCGTGGGCGTGATGGTGGAGTCGCACCTGGTGGCCGGACGCCAGGATTTGGTGCCCGGCAAAGAATTGGTCTACGGCCAGTCCGTCACCGATGGCTGCATCGACTGGGACAGCAGCGTCCAGGTGCTCGAAGGCCTGGCCGCGGCCGTGCGTCAGCGCCGCGTCAAGCAGGACGGGTAAACGCTCAGGATTCGGGATCGTTGCCGATCTGCGGATCGTGTTCGAACGGCACCTTGTCGCCATCGATGAACTGCAGATGGATGTCCATCGTGATGGCCTTGGTGTTGAGGTCGATCAGCGTGAGCACGCGGTGGTCGGGCGAGATGGCGGGCGCGCTCAGCTGGCGCGGCACATCGGGCGGCAGCGGCGCCTCGGTGAATCCGGTCAGCCGGATGTCGGCCGGCGTGGGGTGCACCAGCTGGTAGGCGATCACGGCATTGCGGCGCGTGACCGTGATCCTGTGGGGATAGGTGGCGACATCGTAACCGCTGCCGCTCTGGCTCTTTGCAACGACGACCTGCACATGGTGAAACACGGGCGACGGCGTCAGGTCGGGAAACGTGGGATCAGGCTGCCTGTTGGACATGGTGCTTCCTTATTTATAGTGGGTCATGAAGGTCTGGAATGCCGGCTCACTATAGCCGATGCCTTGCAGTAGCGTGGTTGCTAATCGGGCACTATTGGAATTTTCTACACAGTGCTGGATGCGGATCCACGGGTCGAGCACCTTGAAGTCGCGGCTCTCCGGCGTGAGCGGCGGCAGCATGGCCAGGGCGGCGCGGCAACTGGCCTGTGCCGCTTCCGGCTGGCGCCGGGCGCGATGCAGCTCGGCCACCGTCAGCAGCGTTTGGACCAGCGCGTCGCGGCTGCGCAGGTCGGCCTTGTTGGCGGCCAACAGCCCCGTCAGATCGGTGCGCGCCGCCTCCAGCATGCTGGCCGCGTCGGCATCCTGGCCCAGCTTGAGCAGCTGGACCGCGGTGCGCTGGCGCGCCACGGCGCGCAGGCGCGTCCACTCGGCTTTCTTCGGTTCCAGCCGCACCAGTTCATCGATATCGGCGCCCACCACGCGCAGCCGCGCCAGCACCTGCGCGGGCGCCTGGCGCAGCGCTTGCACGCGCAATTGTTCCAGCTGCACCATGGCGCGGTTGCGCTGCCACACGCGGTTGCCCGGCTCGATCAGCAGCAACTGGTTCAGCAGCGATTCGGCCACTTGCCAATCCTTGAGCGCGCCGCTGGCGTCGCCGCGCAGCAGCCGCACCTGCGCCAGATGCTGGAGCGCGATGGCGACCCGGTTTTGCCACAGCGCCTCGCCCTGGGCTTCATCGCGCACGCGCTGCACGATGTCCAGTTCGCGCTGGTATAGCGTGAAGGCGGCATCGAGCCGGCCCAGGCTTTCTTCGGCCGAGGCCACCCAGGACAGCGAGTCGGCCAGTTCGGCGGCCAGGGTGCGCTCACCCGGCTTGCGCTTGAGGGCCGCGGTCTTGAGTGCCACCGAGCGCGTGAAGCGCTCCGCTGCGCCCGTCACGTCGCCGCGCTTGAGCGCCAATGTGCCGAGCGTGTTGTGGGCATAGGACAATTCGATCCAGCCATCGACATTGTCGGGCTGTGCCATGAACAGGCGTTCGCTGTCCTCGCGGTAATTCTCGAACAGGGTCTGGGCGCCATCCCAGTCGTTGCGCTCCATCTTGATCTTGCCAAGCCAGAAGGAATTGGCGCCATGCTTTTTCCACAGGGCGGGATCGTCCGGCGTGGCGGCGCGCTGGCGTTCGAGGATCGCGCGCGCCGTCAGCAGGGCTGTCTCGGCCGCGGCCGAATCGCCGCGCGCAATGCGCACTTCGGCAATCACTTGCAGCGCCTGGGCTTGCTGCGTCAGCGAGGCGGGCGAGGCCGCGTCCGCGCTCGCTTCGCTCAGGTAGCCCATGGCGCGCGCGCTGACCGCGTCGAGCAGGTCGAGCCGGGCCAGCGGCCGCAGTTTGTCGGCGAAATCGCCCAGCATAAAACTGAGCAAGCCCTCGACCTCGGCGCGGCGCTGCTGGGCCAGGGTATTGGCGCGCATGGCCAACAGGCCCGCCACGGTCGCCAACAGCGCCAGACCCAGCATCAGCGACAGCGCGCCCATGCGCAGGCGGGCGCCGCGCGTGGCGCGCCGCTGCGATACGCGCACCAGGGCCAGCTCGGCCTCGCTGAGCACGAACAAGCCTTCCTGCAGCAGGCCGCGCGCATCGTTGAGCTGGCGCCCGGTCGGCAGCAGCAGGTCGGCGCTGCGTCCTTCGCTGTCCCAGCGCAGGGCCTGGCGTGCCAGGTGAGCGCGCAGGCGCAGCGCCTGCCGATGCGCGGCAATCCAGTCGAGCACGCGCGGCCAGCGCCGCAGCACCGCTTCGTGCGCCACCGCAAAGCCGGGCTGCTGGTCCACCAGTTCGCTCACGAACAGGCGCGCTTCCACCAGTGCCTGCACCAGTGCCCGTTCGGCATCGGTGCGCAGCGCCGACCAGGCACTGCGCCGGCTGCTGATCTGTTCATCGTCGGCCGACAGCGCCACCACCAGCGACAGCAGGCGCGGCAGCGCGGCCCGTTCACTCTCGCCCAGGGCCTGGATCACTTGTTCGGCGCGGTGCCCGATGGCGCCTTCGATCCCGCCCAGCTGGCGCAGCGCCGCCAGGGTCAGCTCGCCGTCGTCGGAACGCAGGCGGTACAGTTCCTGCAGCGTGTACTGCAGCAAGGGCAGGGCATCGGGGTTGTCGGCCACGCTGCGCGCCAGCCGCTGGTCGAGCCGTTCGAGCGTATCGGGGTCCTGGGCGAAACGCAGGCCGGCCGCGCGCGCGGGCAGGGCAATCATCTGCGCCATTTCGGCGCGGTTGGGACGCTGCAGGTCGAAGTGGCCGCCCTGTTGCTTGCAACTTAAGAGGAATGGATACGCAGCAAGACTGGGATAGAAATCGTTGCGGCATGCCAGCAGCACCAGCACCGCGCCGCTGCAGGACAGGACGTCGAGCATGTCGACCATGCTGCGCCGCTGTTCGTCGTCGATGTCTGGCAGGGTGAACAGCGCCTCGAGGGAATCGATGAACAGGGCGGCCATGGGCGCGCGCGCGCCGGGCGCGGCCTGCGCCGACAGGCGCGCCAGCAGCTGCGCCGCCAGCGCGTGCGGATCGCTGGCAAGCTTCTCGCCCAGGCTCGCAGCGCTGGCGTCCGGAAACAAAGCTTGCCCTTCGACTTCCCAATCGAGCAAGGCCGCGCCGATCGTCGTCATCAAGCTGGCTGCGCAACTGTCGCGCAGATCGAGCCGCGCCGCGCACAGCACGGGCGGCCTGCTGCCGCCGTCGCGCAGCAGCGCGGGCAGCAAACCGGCGCACACCAGCGACGACTTGCCCGAGCCGCTAGGCCCCAGTATCAATTGCAGGGCCGGGCCCTGCTGCAGCCGCGCCTGGACCGCCTGCAGCAGCGCCGCGGTGGCGGCGGCGCGCCCGAAGAACAAGGCCGCGTGCTGTTCGTCGAAGGCCGACAGGCCGAGAAAGGGCGAACCTTGCCAGCTCGGCGCCTCGATGGCGCCGGCCGGCGCGGCCAGGTCGACCGGAAGCAGGGCGGCCACCAGCTGATAGCCGCGCTTGCGGATGGTGGCGATGTAGCGCGGCGCGGTGGCGCTGTCGTCGAGCAGGCGGCGCAGTTGGGCAATCGTCTTGTGCACGGGACTGTCGCCATGCGGCGCACCGCCCCAGCAGGCATCGAGCAGGTCGTCGGCCGAGACCACGTCCTGGCCGCGCGCAGCCAGGGCGCATAAGACATCCATCAGGCGCGGCTCCATGCGCCGCACCAGCTCGCCTTTGCTGATCGCATTGGTGCTTGGCGAAACCAGCCAGTCGCCTAAAAAGAAGGGCGACTTCACGCGCGCGCCGACGCGATGAACAGGGGGGAGGCACAGGCGTTGTCCAAGAAATTCCTTTGCAATCAGTTGCTTGAAAACCGTAAGGTATTCGTAAGGACGCCACGGATGGGGTTGCATAAAGTATAGCTGCGCACTTGAGGTGTCGCAACAAGAGAGACGATTTTCGCCGCTCATATTTTTGGAGTTGATCATCGAACCCGATCCCGTCCAGATGCATTGCTGTCTTGCACGAATACTTGCCAGCGCTGGCTTCGTGCGCGCACCGCGCATGCGGCGCCTGCTCGCTTACCTCGTCGATCACGCGCTCGCCGCAACGCCGCCAGCGCTGAGCGAATATGCGATCGGGGTCGCCGTCTTCGGGCGTGACGCGCGCAGTTATGACACCTGCATCGATCCGATCGTGCGCGTCCAGGCCGGCCGCCTGCGCAGCAAGCTGCAACAGTATTTCGATACGCAAGGCGGCGCCGAAACGATACGCTGGGAAATTCCGGTGGGCAGCTATGCACTGCGCATGACAACCCCGGCGGCGCCGATGGCAGTGCGCTTGCAATGCATGAGCGCCGATCCCATGGCCGCGGCATTTTCCAGCGGCGTCAACGAAGAGCTCAGTTATTTTTTGCAGGGTGCGCCATGCCGCAACCGTGGCCGCGCCCGGGCCGAAGGCAGCGTGCGCGTCGATGCGGAGCGGGTACGGGTGGCGCTGCGTCTGGCTGACAGCGAACGCATCTTGTGGAGCCGCCAGCTCGACTTCGCGCCCGAGCTGACGATTGCCGCGCAAGAACGCGTGGGCCGCCTGCTCGGCGCTTGCCTGCAAGCAGCCATGCATGAGCTGGTGCAACTGTAACCTGGGCGTTACCGGCTGTTACTGCGCAGCGCTGCGGCCAGCACGTATCTTGAACTCACTGACGGCAACCAGGCCGCAGACCGCAGGCGAAGGCCATGGCCGGCGGATAACCAACCTGACATGAAAGCGAGACATCATGGATACCAAGACCAACGTCGCACCACCGGCTTCCGATACGGAGGCGACCGTGGAAGCCCTGAACGCCAAATGGCGCAACTATATTTGCCAGGCCATGAACCTCGATCCCGACAGCTTCCAGCTGGCGCAAGGCGGCCTGGGATTGCAAACCAGCGACAACTACGGCCTGTTCCGCATGGCCGATGCCGTGCCGGCCTCGAGCGCCGTGGGCTTTTACGATGCAGGCACCACCAACAGCCGCGCCGCCGCCTACAGCGCCCTGCTCAATGCCTTGCTGACCGAATCGGGTTCCTCCGCCTTCCGCACTGCGCTGGGCAACTACTACTCGGCCTGGTACGCCTGGTCGCAGGCGAATCTGCCAGCCAAGGGCGACACGATGGAAAGCCGCGTCCAGCAATGGGGCATGGTGCAATCGATCGAGCCGGGCGTGATCACCAATGCCGTTGCCGCTATCCAGCAAGCGGCCAACACGCCGCTGGCCCGGGCCCGCGCCCGCATGTGGACCAATGCCGCCAACTACCAGCAGCAATTCAATCCGCCAGGCCAGCCCGCCACGTCCCTGTTCATCTACACGGCAACGACCGACAACGCGCAAAATGCCATCAACCAGGGCGCCTCGCTCACGCTCGACTTCGATTCGAGCACCAGCTCGAGCGATGTATCGAGCACCTTCGCCGAAGGCTCGGCAAGCGGCTTTTATTCGATCTTTTCGGCCGATGTGAGCGGCAGCTTCGACAAGCTCGATTCGAAAGCGGCCAGCGCCAGCATGCAGATCAGCGGGCGCATCGGCAAGTTCGCCACGCTGTCGGTGGGGCCGGGCGAATGGTATGACTCGTCGGAGGTCAACCGCGCCTTCAAGGCGCCCAACGACAACACCGTCTGGGATCCGTCGTCGCGCAGCGGCACCTACGATTCCTTCTTCGGCCAGCCGGACGGCGCCCTGGCGCGCTACGTGACGCAGCTGGTGCTGGTGAGCGATTACGAGATCACCGTCACCTCGACCGCCACCTACAGCCAGGAAGACTACCAGCAGATCAAGACCCACGCAGAGGGCGGCATCTGGCCCTTCTTCTCGGCCTCGGCCGATGCGACCCACACCACCGACATCAAGCTCGACAGCAATAACCACCTGGTCACCACGGTCACGCTGAACAAGGGTCTGATCCAGATCTGGGGCGTGAGCGTCCAGAACCAGGCTTGAGCTGTCATTTCAAACACACAAGGAGAAACAACATGAAACAACATCAACATGGCGTGCTGGCGCTGGCCGCGGCCAGCCTGGTCCTGGTCTGCGGCGTGGCCCGGGCCGACGGCCTGGTCATTCGCGGCGGCACCTGCTCCGCGGCCGCCTTCAAGGCGGGCGCCGAACTGGCCCAGGACGACACCATCACCAACCTGAGCGTCAATTGCACCACCGCCAGCAACAACAAGGCGAACTACGCTGCCTATACGGGCGGCATTGCCGGCGCCAACTTCTGTGTCGGCACGCAAAAAGCGGTGCAACTGGCCGGCGGCAGGCTCGTCACCAATCCCCAGCCTGGCCACCCGCTGCACTGCCTGCTCTCGGGCAAGGCCAGCAAGCTCGCTGGCGTGCTGACGCGGCGCTGACGTAAACAAGCCCGGCGGACAGGCGTCGGCCGGGCTGTGCGTGCGTCGCTGCGCTCAGGTCTGGTTGGCCGTCAGACCCGAGCCGGTCGCCTATGCCTTGTCGGGCCTTTTCCAGTGCAACTCTTTGGGCAACGTTTGCAATTGAAAATGTTGAACACAAAAAAAGGCCCCTCGAGAGGGGCCTTCGGACGGCGAACTGCGCTTAGAAAGCGTAGCTGGCGCGCGCGTACAGGGAACGACCGGTCGGGTCGGTGTAGCGGGCATCATAGCCTTGCTGGAACAGTGTGGCCTGGACGGTCAGCGGCGGTTCCTTGTCGAACAGGTTCTTCACGCCAGCCATCAGGGTCAGCCCCTTGGTGGCATTCCAGCTGCCGGTCAGGTTCCACAGGCTGTACGCATCGACGTCGCGGGTACCGCCCTGGTCACGGTAGCCGGTCTTGTACGAATTGCTCAGCGTGGCAGCGTAGGGACCCTGCTTCCAGCCCAGCGACAGCGTGTGCTGCCAGCGGAACTTCACGTAGGTGGCGCCAAAGCGGCCCACGTTTTCGTCAAATGCACCATTCTTTTCGTTCTGGTACTTGTAGCTGTGCAGCCAGGTGCCATCCATCGACAGCGTGAAGCCGCCCATCTCGGTCTTGGGCAAACGCCATACTGCGCTCACGTCGATACCGTCGGTTTTGACTTCGCCCAGGTTTTCCTTGAAGTCGGAAATGGCGAATGGCGAGCCGTCAGGATTGCGCAGGAAACGCGCTGCATATTTCTGGTAGTCGCCGTAAATGATTTCTTCCGGCAACGCATCGATCTTGTCCTTGAGCTTGATGTTCCAGTAGTCGGCTGTCAGGGTCACGGTCGGGATCGGTTCGAACACGGCGCCGAACGAGAACGACTTCGACTTTTCCGGGCTCAGATTGGCGTTGCCGCCTTGCAGCTTGAACTGTTGCAGATCGCAGTCACGCAATGGATTGGTAATCGGATTCGGCGACGGCACGCCGCCCGGGCACAGGATCGGGTCGTTGTACGCGTTGTTGGTATCGTTCTTCGACGGTGGCGCATTCTTTTCGAACAGGGTCGGCGCACGGAAGCCGGTGCTGGCCGAACCGCGCACCAGCAGCGAGGTCGAAGGCTGGTAGCGGATGCCGATTTTCGGGTTGGTGGTGTTGCCCACGTCGCTGTAACGGTCGAAACGCGCTGCCAGCTGCACTTCCAGTTCTTTCGTCACGGGCATGACCAGTTCCGAGAACACGGCCTGGATGTTGCGCGAACCATCGGTCGAGAGCGAACCCGACAGGCCCGAGCTGGCGGCCTGGCCGGCGATCGCGCGGTTGACATTGAAGTCGGCCGTCTCGCGCCGTACTTCGGCCCCCACGGCAATGGCCATCTGGCCACCGGCCATGGCCATGATGTCGCGGCTGGCCTTGAAGTCGAAGCCCGTGTTCTTGACGGTGGCGTTCTGCACTTCGCCGCGCAATGCGGTCGACGCCAGATAGGCGGCGCCGGCGGTGTTTTGCAGCGCGAACGGATTCAGAATCCCGTTCAGTACGCCAGCAGCAAACGCGGCATCCTGGACATAGCCGCCGACAAAGTTTTCAGCCGACTTGCTGACCGAATAGTTCAGGCCACCCTTGTAATCCCAGCCTGCCACGTTGCCTTCGAGGGCAGCGACCAGGCGATCGGCCTTGCCCTTGGACAAGATGGTGCGCTGGCCCGCTTCCATTGGACGCCAGTTCACCGACAGGTCGGCACCGCTGGCCCCAGCCGGGTAGTACGGGCTGGTGTTATTGAGGATCAAGCCGGTTTGCGGCGGTGGCGCCGTGCGCGAAATGACATCGTTCTTCGAATGCAGGTATTCAACGCTGGCCAGGTGACCATCGCCCACCTTGAAGGCCGCCTTGGCGAAGATGCTCAGCTTCTTCTGGTCGGGATTGTCATCGATCTGGCGCGTGTAATCCTGGCGGCAGGTGGTGCGGCCGGGCAGGGCGATCGCGTAAGGCGGGTTGCAACCGGTGGCATAGCTGGGATTGCCGGTGGTGTTGTTGCCGGTATCGAAGTAGTTCGCCGGGAACGTGGTGCCGCTGGTGCCGTCAAGGCCGCGCGCAGGATCGTAGCCGGTCTTGGAGAATTCGCGCTGCTGCGAGCTGATCGACTGCTGCTTGTGGTAATCGATCACGCCGAAAATGTTGTAGCCGTCCGCATCGAGGTTGCCGAAGCCCGACGACAGGTTGGCACGTTCTTCGTCGCCGCCAGCCAGGCGTGGGCGCAGCAATTCGCCGGTGATGGTGGTGGTGGTGATCGAGCGCTTGGTGATGAAGTTGATCACGCCGCCGATGGCATCGGTACCGTAGATGGCCGAGGCGCCGTCACGCAGCACTTCGACGCGGTCGAGCGCGCTGATCGGGATCATGTTCAAGTCAACCGCGGCGCCATCGTACGGATGGTTGGCCAGGCGGCGGCCGTTGAGCAGCACCAGGGTCTTGTCGCCGCCGAGGCCGCGCAAGTCGGCGCTGGCCATGCCGCCGGTCGGCAGGCCGCTGTAGTTGCCGCCCACGGTATTGCCGGCACCCATGCCGGACTGGTTGGCCGGAATGCGCGACAGCGCTTCCTGCACGTTCGTCACGCCTGCCTTGACGAATTCGTCGGCCTTGATCACCGACAACGGGGTGGCCGTTTCGGCTTGCAGGCGCTTGATCGACGATCCGGTGATCTCGACCCGTTGCATGCTCGGCGATGCCTCCTGGGCAAACGCGGACACGCTCATCACGGCCCCGGCGGCGAACATGGCTTTCAGGGACAGCGACAACACAGTTGGCTTCATCATTACTCGAACTCCCGTGGGACAAAAGAGGCTATGGAAGCATTGCGAAGGCGTCAATGTCAATTCAGAAACCTTGAACACGATACAAATACAACAAAGGGCGGAGACGGTTGAAATAGACCTTCACTTTTGCGCGAAACGTAGTATATGCAACGAAAAGTGCTGTCATTACATATGTATGCGCATGAATGAAACTTTTTGCGCGCGCCGCGCGGTTTCGGCGACAATTGGCCCATGATGCCCGCCTTTCTCCTTCGCCGCCTGTGGCAGATGCTGCCCACCATGGCCGGGGTCATTCTGCTGGTGTTCATCCTGTTCAACTGGGTGGGCGGCGATCCCGCCTACATCCTGGCCGGCAAGATGGCCGATGCGGGCGAGATCGAGAATATCCGGCGCCAGCTCGGCACCGACCAGCCGGCCTGGGTGCAGCTGTGGATCTTCGTCAAGCAGATCGTCACGGGCGACTTCGGCAGCGCCTGGAGCACGGGCGAACCGGTCTCGCACATCCTGGCCACCCGGCTCGGGCCGTCGCTGACCGTGCTCATTCCCCTGACCGTGCTGGAGACAGCGATCGGCATCGCCCTGGCGCTGGCGCTGGCGTTCGTGCGCGGTTCGCTCACCGACCGCGCCGTCATGCTCGCCTGCACCGCTGGCATGTCGGTCAGCATCCTGGTCTATATCATCGTGTTCCAGTACGGCCTGGCGTACAAGCTGGGCCTGTTCCCGGTGCAGGGCTGGGGCGAGCACCTGGGCGAGAACCTGCTGCGCTACGCCATGCTGCCGATCCTGATCGGCCTGGCCGTGTCGATTGCGCCCACCTTGCGCCTGTACCGCAGCTTCGTGCTCGACGAAGCGTCCCAGGATTACGTGCGCACCGCGCGCGCCAAGGGCTTGACCGAGCGCCGCATCTTGTGGGTCCATGTGCTGCGCAATGCCGCCATTCCCATCATCACCCATGTCATGGCCTCGCTGCCGGCGCTGCTGATCGGCGCCTTTCTGCTCGAGCGCTTCTTCGGCATCCCCGGCATCGGGCGCGAAGTGATCCTGGCGGTCGAGCGCAGCGATTTTCCGGTGATCAAAGCCATCACCGTGTACGTGGCCGCGGCCACCATGCTCTTCAATCTGCTCGCTGACCTGCTGTACCAGGCGGTCGATCCGCGGGTGCAGCTGGCATGACGGCCATGTACGCCCCCGGCTTGTGGACGCTGGCCTGGCGCCGCCTGCGCGCTGACCGCGTGGCCATGCTGGCGCTCGCCGTGGTCGGGCTGTTCCTGGCGTTGCTGGCACTGTCCGCCAGCGGTCTGGTGGCGGCGGACTGGGAGCGCGAAGTGGCGCTCAGCTACGCGCCGCCCGGCTTCATCGGCCCCGATGCGGCGCTGCCTGGCGCAGCCGCGCCGGCGCGCCAGGCGCTGCCGCCAAATCGCTTCGATCCGCTGGCCGCCGACATTGCCGCCATCGATGCCGCGCGCGCAGCGCCCGACGGCGCTGCGCCGTCCGCGCGCCGCGCCACGCTGCCGTTCGGCGCCGACAAGTGGGGCCACGACGTGCTCAAGAAAACCGTCAAGGGCGGCGAAACCTCGGTCGTGGTGGGACTGGTGGCGGCGCTGGTGGCGGTCGCACTCGGTACCCTGTTCGGGGCGGTGTCGGGCTACTTCGGCGGCATCGTGGACGACCTGTTCAACTGGTTCTACAGCGTGTTTACCGCCATTCCGGCGATCCTGATGATCCTGACCGTGGCGGCCGTGCTGCAGCAAAAAGGCGTGCTCACGGTCGTCCTGATTCTGGGCCTGACCGGCTGGACCGGGCCGTACCGCCTGATGCGCGCCGAGTACATGAAGCACAAGGGCCGCGAATACGTGCTGGCGGCCGGCGCCATCGGCGCGTCGCACTGGCGCCGCATGTTCTCGCATATCTTTCCCAACGTGAGCCACGTGGCGCTGGTGCAGCTGTCGATCCTGGCGGTCGGCTTCATCAAGGCCGAAGTGATCCTGTCTTTCCTCGGCTTCGGGGTCCCGGTCGGGGTGGTTTCGTGGGGCAGCATGCTCAACGAAGCGCAGAACGAGCTCCTGCTCGGCAAATGGTGGCAGCTGGCCGCCGCCGCCGGCGCCATGGCGCTGCTGGTGACGGCCTTTTCGCTGCTCACCGATGCGCTGCGCGATGCGCTCGATCCCAAACTGAAGGGCTGACGATGCTGCTCCAGGTTCGCGATCTGCGCATCGCTTTTCGCACCGGCAAACACACCGAGTTCGAGGCGCTCAAGGGCGTCTCGTTCGACGTGCCGGCCAACGCCACCGTGGCGCTGGTGGGCGAGTCGGGCAGCGGCAAGTCGGTCAGTTCGCTCGCCGTGATGGGCTTGCTGCCGCCCGACACCACGCGCATCGATGCGGGCAGCAGCATCGTCTTCGACGGCGCCGCGCTGCTGACGATGCCGGCCTACGCGCGGCGGCGCCTGTGCGGGCGCGATATCGCCATGATCTTCCAGGAGCCGATGTCCTCGCTCAACCCGGTGTTCACGGTGGGCTTTCAGATCGGCGAAGTGCTGCGCCAGCACATGGGCATGGATGCGCGCCAGGCCAGGGCGCGTACCCTGGCGCTGCTGGGCGAAGTGGGCATCCCCGATCCGCAGCATCGTATCGATGCCTATCCGGGTCAGCTGTCGGGCGGCCAGCAGCAGCGCGTGATGATCGCCATGGCCATCGCCTGCGAACCGAAGCTGCTGATCGCCGACGAGCCGACCACCGCGCTCGACGTCACCATCCAGAAGCAGATCGTGGCCCTCATCGCGCGCCTGCAAAAGACGCGCGCTATGTCGGTCCTGTTCATTACCCACGATCTGGCGCTGGTCGGCGAGATCGCCGACCATGTCGTCGTCATGCGCCATGGCGTGGTGCGCGAGCAGGGACCGGCGCGCGCCGTCCTGCACCACCCGCAAGACGCCTACACGCGCGCGCTGCTGCAATGCCGCCCGCCGCTTGACGCGCGTCCGCTGCGCCTGCCCGTGATCGACGATCTGATCGATGGCCGTGCGCCGCCCGCCGCGGCCCAGCGCACCCGCGGCAGCGCCCCGGACGATGTGCCGCTGCTCGTGGTCGAGCAGCTGAGCAAGAGCTTCTTCGTGCGCGAAGGCTGGTTCGGCAAGCGCGAAGTGCAGGCCGTGCGCGCCGTCTCGTTCACGCTCGCGCGCGGCAAGACGCTCGGCGTGGTGGGGGAATCGGGCTCCGGCAAGAGCACGATGGGATTGACGCTGCTGCGCCTGCACCAGGCCAGCGGCGGCAGCGCCCACTTCGAAGGGCGCGATCTGCTGGCCATGCCGGCGCGCGAATTCATGGCCTACAAGCGCCGCATCCAGATCGTCTTCCAGAATCCCTACGCCTCGCTCAATCCGCGCTTTACGGTGGGGCAGATCCTGATGGAGCCGATGCGCATCCACCGCATCGGCGCCAACGACAGCGAGCGCATGGCGCAGGCGCTGGCGCTGCTGCGCAAGGTCGGCTTGCCGGAACAGGCGTTCGGACGCTATCCCCACGAATTTTCGGGCGGCCAGCGCCAGCGCATCGCCATCGCGCGCTGCCTGACCATGCGGCCCGAGATCCTGGTGTGCGACGAATCGGTGTCCGCGCTCGACGTGTCGGTGCAGGCCCAGGTGCTCAATCTGCTGCAGGATTTGCAGGACGAATACGGCATGAGCTACATCTTCATTTCGCACGACCTGTCGGTGGTGCGCTACATGGCCGACCAGGTGATGGTCATGCGCCAGGGCGAAGTGGTCGAGCTGGCCGACGCCGACACGCTCTACCGCGCGCCCCGGCATCCGTATACCCGCGCGCTGCTCGAGGCGATCCCGCGCGGCCTGTAGCGGCGCGGGCGCATCGGGGCCCGGCAACCGGCTTGGCGCCGTGGTGCTAAGATGACTGCCCGGGCTCCGATGCGCCCGCGCCGTCTTTCACTTACCGAGTCGCCATGCCCAACCTGATCGAACTGCTGCAGCTGTACGGTGTTTTCCTGGTCTTTGTCCTGGTGCTGGTCGAGCAGGGCGGCTTGCCAATTCCCGCGTTTCCCTTGTTGGTGGTGGCCGGCGCCCTGGCTGCCGGCGGCGAAATCAGCGGACCGGCCTGCCTGCTGGCGGCGGCCCTGGCCTGCCTGGCGGCCGACTTTTTCTGGTTCCGCGCGGGTCGCTTCTACGGCACCCGCATCCTGCGTCTGCTGTGCAAGATTTCGCTGTCGCCCGATTCGTGCGTCAGCCAGACCGAAGACAAGTTTGCCCGCTTCGGTCCCAAGTCGCTGATCGTATCCAAATTTATTCCCGGCTTTAACATCATCGCCTCGCCCATGTCGGGCGCGCTGGGCGTGAGCACGCCGCGCTTTCTGGCCTTTAGCATCAGCGGCAGCCTGCTGTGGGCTGGCACCGGTTTGCTGATCGGGGTCTGGTTCCACAAGAGCGTGGACAAGGTCCTGGACACCTTGAGCACCATGGGTACGACGGCCCTGCTGGTACTGCTGGGGCTGCTGGCGCTGTTTGTGCTGTACAAGTATGTGGAGCGGCGCCGCTTCCTGAGCAGCATGGATGTCGAGCGCATCAGCATGGCCGAGTTCACCAGCCTGATCGACGAAGGGCACCAGCCGATCGTCATCGATGCGCGCAGCCTGACGGCGCAGCAGCTCGAGGCGGCCATTCCCGGAGCGCTGCCCTTCGACGCCGGCAATGCGGCCCACTTCATGGCGGGCATCGACAAGGACCGCCACATCGTTGTTTACTGCAGCTGTCCGAATGACGTGACGGCGGCCCAGGTGGCCAAACAATTCATGGCCAACGGGTTTCACCGGGCGCGCCCGCTCAAGGGCGGGCTGGAAGCGTGGAATGCATACCGGACCTGAGCGGGGCGGCGGGGCGTAAAAAAGCCCGGCGAACTGGCGTCGGCCGGGCTGTTGTCAGCGAGGGCGGCCGCGGCCGCCTGCCGGATTACTTGCGGCGGCGTGCAACGCCAGCGCCGGCCAGGGCAATGCCCATCAGCGCCAGGGTCAGCGGTTCCGGCACAGGGACGCCGGCCAGGCCTTCGCCCTGCAGGGTGGCGCCTTCGAAGGTGTAGTTGCCACCGGCGTTGACCTTCAGGAAGACTTTCAGGAAGCCGTATTCGTTGAGAAGGTCGATCGAATGGGCGTTCAGGACCACTTCATGGTCGACCGCATTGTTGCCGTTGTTGACGTTGTTGTTGCCATTCTTTGTGAAGACCTGGGCATCGGCATCGGTACCGATCACGAACGCGTATTGCTCCAGGCCCTTGAGCGGGTCGCTCAGGCGCAGGAACAGCGACGCCGAGGTCAGTTCGTCGAAGCCGACGGTAAAGTCGCTGCCCAGGCCGATCGTGAAGCTGTACACGGTACCGGTCGAGACGATCGCCACTTTGCTGGTGCCGAAGGCTTCATCGACGGAAATCGGGGTGGCCGCTGCGCTGCCGATGGTGCCGATGGCGAGCAGGGTGACGAGCAGTTGCTTGAAAATTTTCATGTTGTTAGCTAATGTTGATTAATGGCATTGGAAATTAAGCAATGTTCATGCCAGTATAGCTTTGTTGTTTTCGATCAAGACCTTATGATTTCTGGCAGGTATTTTGATTTCGGGACTGTAAAGTTTTTCGACAGCAATTCTGATTGGCAAAGAATTCATTTCAAGGCAATTTCCGTAACCAGACTACGCTGATTTGGTCGCAAAAATGTCTTCACTCTTCATAATTTACCATTTTCTGTACTAAAACTACAAAGAGTGCTTGCGCCCTGCCGCGGTCATCCATTAAGCTTTGCAGGTCCACAGAATAATCACCGCCATGACCGATCCGTCCCTTCTCGCGCCGCTTTCCAAGACCGCTGTTCCCTATGCGGACGGGGCGCGCCTGCTCGCCGATATTGGCGGTACCAACGCGCGCTTTGCGCTGGAAATGGCGCCGGGGCAATTTGAGTTGATCAAGGTCTTGCCTTGCGCTGAATACCCGACGCTGGCCGACGCGCTCAAGGCCTACCTGGCCCATGCCGATGTGGCCGCCGCCTGCGCCACCCCGCTGCGCCACGCCGCGCTGGCCATCGCCAACCCGATCACGGGCGACCTGGTGCGCATGACCAACCACCATTGGGAGTTTTCGATCGAAGCGCTGCGCCTGGCCTGCGGCTTCGCCACCCTGGTGGTGGCCAACGACTTCACCGCGCTGGCGCGCGCCTTGCCGCATCTGGCCGCCGACCAGAAAGTGCAGATCGGCGGCGGGGCGGCCGTACCCAACACGCCGCTTGGGCTGGTGGGGGCGGGAACCGGGCTGGGTGTGTCGGGCCTGATTCCCTGCAAGTCGAGCTGGACCGCGCTGCTGAGCGAAGGCGGGCACGTGACCTTTTCGCCAGCCAATCCGACCGAAGTGGCGGTACTGCAGTACGCCTGGAAGGCCTTCGACCACGTGTCGGCAGAGCGTTTCCTGTCGGGCGATGGCATCGAACTGCTGTACCGCGCCCTGGCCGAACACAGCGGGCGCCCGAATGAAGGATTGGATGCGCCGGAAATTTCGCGCCGCGCCCTGTCCGGCGAATGCGCGCTGTGCGACGACGCCATCGAGACCTTTTGCGGCATGCTCGGTACCGTGGCCGGCAACCTGGCCATCACCCTGGGCGCGCAGGGCGGTATCTATATAGGCGGGGGCATCGTGCCGCGCCTGGGCAAGCGCTTCGCCCTGTCCAAGTTCCGCCGCCGCTTCGAGCAGAAGGGGCGTTTCGTCCACTACCTGGCAGCCGTGCCGACCTTCGTCATCACGGCCCAGTATCCCGCCTTCCTCGGCGTATCGGCCATCCTCAGCGAAAAGCTGGGCGCCTGAGAAGCGGTTCGGCGGCGTTTCGCCGTTTCGCGGTTTTATCAGGTACAATGGCCGCAGTTAGCAGGGGGACATGCCGAACACGGTCATGGCGCGCGCCCGGAGCCAGCCTCCCAGCCGCCGTGGCAAAACGGAATTTTCCTAGCTAAATCAACGGTTTGCGGTCGCCAGGTGTGCGTCCGGCCGTGTGCGCGGGTTCGGATCCCGGCACCAGTACCATCCCGCCCAGCGCGCATCGTCCCGGGCGACGGATTCCAGTTTCAACGTTTTTCTTTGCAAAACGGCGTCACTTCGATGGCGCCGCCCGCCATTCGTTGATTGGTTTTAATTGCACTATCCGCAAACGACATCGTTATGAATACTGATGAGGCCAAGCGAGTCCTCGAAACCGCCTTGCTCTGCGCGCGGGAGCCGATGACCATTCACGGCATGAAAAAGTTGTTTGTCGATGTGGATGACCATGGACGGGCGATGGGCGAGGGTGTCGGCGCCGATACGATCAAGCTCATGCTCGAATCCCTGCGCGAGGAGTGGAAGGACCGCGGCATCGAGGTTGTCAGCCTGGCGAGCGGGTGGCGCTTCCAGAGCCGCCCCGAAATGAAGCAGTACCTAGACCGCCTGAGCCCGGAAAAGCCGCAAAAATATTCGCGCGCGACCCTCGAGACGCTGGCGATCATCGCTTACCGGCAGCCGGTCACGCGGGGCGATATCGAAGAGATCCGCGGCGTTACCGTCAATTCGCAGACGATCAAGATGCTGGAAGACCGCGGCTGGGTCGATGTGATCGGCCACCGCGAAGTCATCGGCCGGCCGGCGCTGCTGGGCACGACCAAGCAGTTTCTCGACGATCTGGGCCTGGCATCGCTGTCGCAACTGCCGCCGCTGCAGGAATTGAGTGCCACCCAGAGCGGCCACGAAATGGAAGCGCTGGAAGCGGCGCTGCAGGAAAACTTCGACAAGGCCGCCGTCATGGCGCCACCCGAAGAGCCGGACATGGAACACCCTGGCGCCCCGCTTGACGCGGGCGCGCCGCAAGAAATGGAACCGGCGGCGGCCCAGGCCGCTGCCGGCGACGATGGTGCAGGAAGCAGCGACAGATCGG
>Ga0209023_10000296_pt1 | contig 82042 bp, 86 predicted proteins | sample LakOneMetagenome_FD_187468 | JGI IMG/M metagenome (GOLD analysis project Ga0209023, IMG submission 187468) | Freshwater and sediment microbial communities from Lake Erie, Canada (SPAdes) (version 2) | ecosystem: Environmental > Aquatic > Freshwater > Lentic | place: Lake Erie, Canada... | reverse complement strand
TCGCGCACCGGCGCGTCGCGGCCCGAGAGCGGGCGCAACTCCGGGTTCCAGTGCGGATTCGGCAGCACCCGCGCGTCGAACACGAAGTCCGCGTCCGCCGGCACGCCGCGGCGGTAGGCGAAGGATTCGAACAGCAGCGAGGGCGAACCTTCGTCGCCGAGCGCGAATTCGGTGATCACCTGCCTGCGCAACTGGTGCACGTTGAGCGAAGTGGTGTCGATGATCGTGTCAGCGAGCGTGCGCAGCGGCTTCAGCACCTGGCGCTCGAGCGCGATGGCATCGGCCAGCGACAGCCCGAGGTGGCTGAGCGGATGCCGGCGCCGGGTGTCGGCGTAGCGCTTGAGCAGGGCGTCGTCGCCAGCATCGAGGAACACCAGCTTCGGGTCGAGGCCGAGCTTGCCGACTTCGGAAATCCAGCCGGGGATGTTGGCGAGGTCGCTGTGGCGGTTGCGCACGTCGATGCCGACCGCGAGCTTGCGCGGCGAACCGTCGCCGCCGGCGACGCTGCGCACGAAATCCGGCAGCAGATCCGCAGGCAGGTTGTCGACGCAGAAGAAGCCGACGTCCTCGAGCGTGTTGAGCACCACCGATTTGCCAGAGCCGGACATGCCGCTGACGATCACCATCTGCGGTGCGGCGTCGTGGCTCATTGCGAACGCTCGAGGAAATGGCTGTGGCGGGCCATGAACGCGGCCGAGGGATCCACGCCCTTGGTACGCAGCAGGTGCATGCGCGTCGCCGCCTCGGCCAGCACCGCGAGGTTGCGGCCGGGCATCACCGGCAGGGTGATCATCGGCACGTCGAGGTCGAGCACGCGGCGCACGCCGAGGTCGCCGGTCAGGCGCTGCATGCCGTCGCCACCGCCGGGCTGCGGTTCGAGGTGCGGGCGGGTGAGGTGCACGATCAGGCGCAGGTACTTGTTCCGCTTCACCGCGGTGTCGCCGAACATCTGGCGGATATTGAGCACGCCCAGGCCACGCAGTTCCAGCAGGTCCTGCAGCAGTTCCGGGCAGGCGCCGTCGAGCACGTCCGGCGCGATCTGGGTGAATTCGGGCGCGTCGTCCGCGACCAGGCGGTGGCCGCGCGTCACCAGTTCCAGCGCGAGCTCGCTCTTGCCCGAACCCGATTCGCCGGTGATCAGCACGCCGATGGAATAGATTTCCATGAACACGCCGTGCAGGGTCACCCGCGGCGCAAGCTTGCGCGCAAGGTGGTATTGCAGGTGGTTGAGCAGTTCGTGCCCGCGGCGCGGCGAGGACCACAGCGGCGTGTCGGTTTCCTCCGCGGCGATGCGCAGGTCCTCGGGGCAGGACTGGTCCTTGCTCACCACCAGCGCGAGCGGGCGCTGGTGCACGATCCTGTGGATGGTGTCCCAGCGCTGGCGCGCGTCGAGCGTGTCCATCCAGCCCAGTTCCTCGGTGCCGAGGATCTGCACCTTGTTCGGGTAGATGGCATTGAGGTAGCCGGCCAGCGACGGGCGCCGGGCGACGGTTTCGACCGCCTCCAGCACGCGCTCGCCACCGCGTTCGCCGGCGATCCAGCGCAGCGACAGGCGCTCACCGAGCTGGTCGAACAGTTCGCGCGCGCTGATGCGTGCGTTCACGGCGCCATGCCCGCATCGCGCAACGCGGCATGCAGCTCGCCTGCATCGACCGCGTCGCGCAAGGTGTCGCGGAACGCCGGGTCGGCGAAGCGCTCGGCCAGTTCCGACAGCCATTGCAGGTATTCCTGCTGCATGCCCTCGGGCACCGCCATCGCGAACACCAGGTCGACCGGCGCGCCGTCGGCGGCATCGAAGGCCACGGCCGGGCGCAGGCGCAGGAACGCGGCGCGCGCCTGCGGGAATGCCGCGCTGCGGCCGTGCGGGATGGCGACGCCATCGCCGATCGCGGTGCTACCCATGCGTTCGCGCTTGCGCAGGCTCGCGGCGACGTCGGCGGTGGCGACGCCGCTGCCCGCGGCGATCAGGCGCGCGGCGGCCTCGAGGACTTCGTCGCGGTCGCCGGCATCGTCCAGGCAGGCGATGCGGTCGACGGCGAGCAGCGACGCCAGTGCCATCCTCCGCTCAGCCGGCGTCGCCGCGCTTGCCGGCGCCATGGTACTGGTCGGCCAGCTTTTCCTTGTGCTTGACCAGCAGGCGATCGAGTTTGTCGGCGAGGCGGTCGATCGCGGCGTACATGTCGACCGCGTTGGCATCGGCGTGCAGGGTGCGGCCGGAGACGTTCACGGTGGCCTCGGCCTTGTGGTCGGGCTTGTCGAGGCTGAGCTGGGTGCGTACTTCGAGCGGCTGGTCGAAGTGGCGGGAAAGGCGCGCGAGCTTGGTTTCGACGTAATCGCGCAGGGCAGGGGTGACTTCGATCTGCTGGCCGTGGGTTTCGATGCGCATGCAATCTCCTCCTCTTCGGATGCCACAGCATGGCGCTTCGCGCTTCAACCGTGGGTGAAAAATTCGTTGCCGTTCGACGGACCCTCAAGCCAGCCGCACGCGATCGTGCGAAGACGGAATGCGCAGCGCTTCGCGGTATTTTGCCACGGTGCGCCGCGCCACCGGCACGCCGCCGGCCTTGAGCATTTCCGCCAGGCGGGCATCGGACAAGGGCTTGCGCGGATCCTCGGCCGACACCAGTTGCCGGATCATGGCCTGGATCGCGGTGCTGGACGCCTCGCCGCCGTCCTCGGCCTCGACGCCGGAGGCGAAGAAGCTGCGCAGCGGGATGGTGCCGCGCGGGGTATGCGCGTACTTGCGCGCAATGGCGCGCGACACCGTGGATTCGTGCATGCCGATCTCGGCCGCGACCTGGCGCAGGGTCAGCGGCCGCAACGCCTGCGGCCCGAATTCGAGGAAGCCCGATTGCTGGCGCACCACGCAGCGCATGACCTTGAGCAGGGTGTCGCCGCGCGCCTGCAGGTTCTTGAGCAGCCAGCGCGCTTCCTGCAGGTGGCTGCGCAGGTAGCCGGCGACTTCGCCGGCGGCGTGCTGCAGCATGCGTTCGTAACCCTGGTGGATGCCGAGCCGAGCCCACGGCTGGTTGGGAAGCGCGACTTCCCAGACGCCGTTGCGGCGGCGAATGCTGCAGTCGGGGACGATGTAGGTATCCACGGCGAGGTCGCCATGGCGGGCGCCGGGGCGCGGGTCGAGCGAGCGCAGCAGGTGCAGCGCCTGGTCGATGTCTTCCGCGGGCACGCCGAGTTCGCGTGCGATGCCGTCGCGGCCGACCTTGGGCAGGCGTTCGATCGCCCCGGCCGCGATCCGCAGTGCGAGTTCGCGTCCGGGGGTCGCGATGGGCAGGGCATCGAGCTGCAAGGCCAGGCATTCGCCCAATTCGCGCGCGCCCACGCCGGGCGGATCGAGCCGCTGTACTTGTTGCAGCACCGCCAGCACTTCGTCGGCGTCGGCGACGATGTCCGGGCGCAGCGCCGCGGAAATGGCTTCGGGCGTTTCGCGCAGGTAACCGTCGTCGTCGATGGCGTCGACCAGGGCGAGGCCGATGCGCAGCTGGCGTGGCGACAATTGCGACAGTTGCAGCTGCCATTGCAGGTAGTCGTGCAGGGTTTCGCCCGCGGCCACGCGTTCGGCGGCATCCTGGTCGTCGCCGCTGCCCGTTCGCGAACCCGGCGCCGGCCATTCCTCGCTGCGTTCCCACTCGATCGCCGGTTCGGCGTCGCGACGATCGTCGTCGGCATCCTGCGCCGAGCCGTGCTCGTCCTGCGCGGGATCGGCCGGTGCCGGCGCGGCTTCGGTCCAGTCCAGCAAGGGGTTGGATTCCACCGCCTCGATCAGTTCGGCTTCGAGTTCGTGCGCGGACAACTGCAGGAAATGCAGGCTCTGCCGCAGCTGGGGCGTGAGCACCAAGTGTTGGCCGAGCGAGGTTTGCAGGCGTGCCTTCATCGCGAATGGTCGACCGTGTTCCCGGTGAACACGCGGTTCGAGCCCATTCTAGGCCGGGACGCGGTGCGCGTGTCTCAGAGGCGGAAACCTTCGCCGAGGTAGACGCGGCGCACTTCCGGGTCGGCCAGCACCGTCTCGGGCGTACCCTGCGCCAGCACCGCGCCCTCGTTGAGGATGTAGGCGCGGTCGCAGATGCCGAGGGTTTCGCGGACATTGTGGTCGGTGATCAGTACCCCGATGCCGCGGTTCTTGAGGTGCTGGATGATGCGCTGGATCTCGCCGACCGAAATCGGGTCGACGCCGGCGAAGGGTTCGTCCAGCAGCATCAGCTGCGGTTTCGCCGCGAGCGCGCGCGCGATTTCGACCCGCCGCCGTTCGCCGCCGGACAGGCTGGCGCCGATCTGGTCGGCCACGTGGGCGACCTGCAGTTCGTCCATCAGCCCGGCGAGTTCGCGTTCGCGGCCGGCGCGGTCCAGGTCCGGGCGCAGTTCCAGCACCAGGCGCAGGTTGTCGGCGACGCTGAGCTTGCGGAACACCGAGGGTTCCTGCGGCAGGTAACCGACGCCGAGCTTGGCGCGCTGGTACATCGGTTCGCCGGTGATGTCGCGGCCGTGCAATTCGATCCGCCCGGCATCCGCCGGCACCAGCCCGACGATCATGTAGAAGCAAGTGGTCTTGCCGGCGCCGTTGGGGCCGAGCAGTCCGACGACTTCGCCGGCATCGAGGGTCAGGCCGAAATCGCGCACCACCTCGCGCGACTTGTAGCGCTTGCGCAGGCCTTGCGCGACCAGCATCAGTTCTGGGTCCGCGCCGACTTCGGCAGGATGCGCATCTTCACCCGGCCACCGTCCTGGCCGCCGCTGTCCACCTGCCCGCTCTTGAGGTTGTAGGTGAGGCGCTGGCCGCTGGTGCTGCCGCGTTGGGTGGTCACGGTGTAGTTGCCGGTGAGCACCACGACGTCGGCGACCATGTCGTAGTCGATGCGGTCGGCCTTGGCCGTCATTGGCGTGCCGTTGTCCATCTGCTGCCGCAGGATCGCCTGGCTGCCGGTCAGCACGGCGTGCACCGGTTCGCTGCCCTTGAGCGTGATGACCGCATGGTCGGCGTCGATGTTGAGCGTACCCTGGACGATCTTCACGCCGCCCGACAGGACCGTCGGCTGGCTGTCGTCGATCGTGCCCGACTGGTGCCCCGCCTCGATGTCCATCGGCTGGTTGCGGTCCGTGGATCGCGCGGCCGCGGACCCGGCGCAGAGCGCGGCCAGCGTGGCGGCGAGCAACAGGCTAGCGGGGCGAACGGACATAACGGGCGCGGACCTGGGATTCGAGTGTGTACTGCTTGTTGGCGAGGTTCACGACCAGGCCGTGGCCGCGCAGTATAGAGCCGGGCTGGGTGATGGTCACCGCGGCCGGCGAGGTGGCGCGCCTGGCATTCGGGTAAACGTTCAGCTGCTGCGTGGTGATCTTCGCCGGTTGCGGCTGGTTGCGCGGGCCGATCGCGCGCACGTTGCCGGTGAGTCGGATGTGCTCGCGGTCCTCGCTGACCCAGCCGCGCTTCGATTGCACGGTCCAGTGCAGGCCCTCGGGGTCGGGGATGAGGAACAGCGGGGTCTGCATCTCCATGGTCTTCTTGCCCGGCGTTTCGCGCAGCAGCGGGCCGATCAGGGTGAAGGCTTCCTTGCCGTCCTTGTCGAGCGCGATGATTTCGTAGTCGTGCAGGACGAAGTCCGAACGTGCGCTCGTATCCGCTTGTTCGACCAGCGCCGCATGGTTGCGCCACACCGACCAGCCTGAAATCGCGGCACCGAGCAACAGCGCGATGGTCAGCCAGACGCGCCAGTTCATGGATGTTCCCCGTGCGCGAGGATCGCGTCGACGCGGCCGTGCGCATGCAGCAGCAGGTCGCAGGCATCGCGCGCCGCGCCTTCGCCGCCACGACGCGGCGTGGTCCAGTGCGCCGCCGGTTTCACCCAGTCGTGCGCATTCGCCGGCACGATCGCGAGCCCGGCCGCGCGCAGCGTGGCCAGGTCAGGCAGGTCGTCGCCCATGAACGCGACCTGGTCCATGCCGACGCCGAGTTTGGCGGCGATGCCCTGCATGCAGGCGAGCTTCTCGCGGGTATGCGTGTGCACATGGGCGATGCCGAGTTCGCGGCCGCGCCGCTCCACCACCGTGCTGATGCGCGCGGTGACCAGCGCGACTTCGATCCCGGCACGTTGCAGCAGGACGATGCCGAGCCCGTCCTGCACGTGGAAGGACTTGGATTCCACGCCGTCGTCGCCGTACAGCAGGCGACCGTCGGTGAGGGTGCCATCGACATCGAAGCCGACCACGCGGATGCGCGCGGCGCGTTCCAGCACGTCGGCGGGATAGTCGGGGCGGATCGCGGCCGTCGCCATCACACCACCCGCGCGCGCAGCAGGTCGTGGATGTTGAGCGCGCCGACCACGCGGCGTTCGCCGTCGATCACGAGCAAGGCGTTGATCTTGTGCGCCTCCATCAATTGCGCGGCTTCGACCGCGAGCGCGTCGGTGCCGATGGTGCGTGGCGTGCGCGTCATCACCGCGGCAATCGGCGTGCTGCGCAGGTCGACGCCGGCGTCGTCCAGGGTGCGGCGCAGGTCGCCGTCGGTGTACAGGCCGAGCAGGTGGCCGCCTGCATCGACGACCGCGGTCATGCCCAGGCGCTTGCGGCTCATTTCCACCAGCGCTTCGCTGATCGTCGCGGTTTCGCGTACGCGCGGCACCTCGTCGTCGGCGTGCATCACGTCGGTGATGTGCAGCAGCAGGCGGCGGCCGAGCGCACCGGCCGGATGCGAACGCGCGAAGTCCTCGCTGGTGAAACCGCGTGCCTCGAGCAAGGCGACCGCGAGCGCGTCGCCGAGCGCGAGCGCGGCGGTGGTGCTGGCGGTGGGCGCGAGGTCCAGCGGGCAGGCTTCGGCCGGCACGCCGACGTCGAGATGGACATCGGCCTCGCGGGCCAGGGTCGAATCGGGGCGACCGGTCATCGCGATCAGCGCATTGCCCTGGCGTTTCAGCACCGGCAGCAGCATCAGCAGTTCGTCGGTTTCGCCGGAATTGGACAAGGCCAGCACCACGTCGGCATCGGTGACCATGCCGAGGTCGCCGTGCCCGGCTTCGCCCGGATGCATGAAGAACGCGGGCGTGCCGGTCGAGGCCAGCGTCGCCGCGATCTTGCGCGCGACATGCCCGGACTTGCCCATGCCGGTGCAGACCACGCGGCCGTGGCAGGCGAGCAACAGGCGACAGGCCGCGCTGAATGCGCCGTCGATGCGGGCGGCGATCGCCTCCAGCCCCCGTACCTCGGTGGCGAGCACGCGACGGCCGCTGGCGGCGAAGTCGAAATCGGCGGCGGGCGCGCGTGCTGCGGGCATGGGGCGGCGGGGCTTTCCGTTACACTGACGCATTCAGTTTACGCGCCCCGGTGCCCACCGCGATGAATGCAGACCGCATCCGCACCCTGATCCAGGCCGGCCTGCCCGATGCGCGGGTGGACGTGCAGGGCGAGGACGGCGTGCATTTCGAAGCCCTCGTCGTCAGCGAAGCCTTCCGCGGCAAGCTGCCGCTGGCCCGCCACCGCATGGTCTATGCCACCCTCGGCGAACTGATGGGCGGCGAAATCCACGCGCTCGCGCTGCGCACGCAGACCCCGGACGAAGCCAGTTCCTAGTTGATCGTTCGTGGTTCGTGCAGATCGAAGCCCGGTCGATCCTGTTCCCACCAACGACCAACCGCCAACTGCCAACTCGAAGAAGAACATGCAGAAGATCGTCGTCACCGGCAACGGCCCGCTCCGCGGCGAAGTACGCATCTCCGGCGCCAAGAACGCGGTGTTGCCGATCCTGTGCGCGACCCTGCTCGCGGACGAGCCGGTGCATGTCGACAACGTGCCGCACCTGCACGACGTGGTCACCACCGCGAAGTTGCTGCAGGGCCTGGGTGCCGGCGTGACGCATGCTGGCGACGCGATGACGGTCGATCCGCGCAGCGTCGACAGCCACGTCGCGCCCTACGAGCTGGTCAAGACCATGCGCGCCTCGGTGCTGGTGCTCGGCCCGCTGCTGGCGAAGTTCGGCGATGCCGAAGTCTCGCTCCCGGGTGGCTGCGCGATCGGTTCGCGTCCCGTGGACTTGCACATCAAGGGCCTGCAGGCGCTGGGCGCGAAGATCGACGTCGAGCACGGCTTCATCAAGGCCAGCGTGAAGGGGCGCCTCAAGGGCGCGCACCACGTGTTCGAGATGATCAGCGTCGGCGCGACCGAGAACGTGCTGATGGCCGCGACCCTCGCCGAAGGCACGACGGTACTGGAAAACGCGGCGATGGAACCGGAAATCGCCGACCTCGCCGAATGCCTGCGCGCGATGGGCGCGAGGATCGAAGGCGCCGGCACGCCGCGGATCGTCATCGAGGGAGTGCAACGCCTGCACGGCTGCACGCATGCGGTCATCGCCGACCGGATCGAGACCGGCACCTTCCTCGTCGCCGCGGCGATGACCGGCGGCAGCATCGTCGCCACGCATGCGCGTCCGGACACGCTGGACGCGGTGCTCGACAAGCTGCGCGAATCCGGCGCCGGGATTTCCGTCGATGGCGACCGAGTCGCGCTCGACATGCACGGCAAGCGCCCGCGCGCGGTCAACCTCACCACCGCGCCGCACCCGGCGTTCCCTACCGACATGCAGGCGCAGTTCATGGCGCTGGACTGCATCGCCGATGGCGTGGGCGTGATCAACGAGACGATCTTCGAAAACCGTTTCATGCACGTGCAGGAACTGCTGCGCCTGGGCGCGGACATCCGCGTCGACGGGCATACCGCGGTCGTGCGCGGGGTCGAAAAACTGGGTGGCGCGCCGGTGATGGCGACCGACTTGCGCGCCTCGGCCTCGCTGATCCTCGCCGGGCTGGTGGCCGATGGCGAAACCACCATCGACCGCATCTACCACCTCGACCGCGGCTACGAGCGGATCGAGGCGAAGCTGTCCGCGCTCGGCGCGCGGATCCGCCGGATCGACTGAAGCGCGGACTCAGCTGGCCTTGGCCAGGCTCAGGTCGATGTCGTCCTTGCCGTCCTTGCGCTGCAGGATGCGCGCGGGGAACGGCATGCCATCCACCACCCACAGCAGGATCTGCTTGTTGGGCCCGAGATCGCAGCTGATCCTGGTCGCCTGCAACGACTTGCCGCCGGCGTGCAGGGTTTCCTTGCCGGCCGCACTGCAATCCACCGGCTTCGCGCGGCCGTCGTCGACCATGCGGTAGCGCAACGGGCGGCCCGCGGCCACGTCGCGCGGCAAGGCGAGGTTGAGCAGCATCGCATCGACATCGCCGGCCTGCAGCGCCACCGGGCCGGCGCGATCGGACTTCACGTCGCCACTCCAGCTGGCCTGGCCCGCCGACCAGTCGTAACTGGCCTTCTTGGTCACGCGTTTCACCAGGAACGTTGAAGCATCGGTGGCCGACAGCGGGCGCAAGGCGTCGCCGGACACATCGAACACGGTGCTCTGCGACAGTTGCGCGAGCGCGCTGCCGATGCGCAGCGAATACACCCAGCGGCCGCTGCCCTGCTGCGACAGGGTCATGTGCCCGGTGCCGTGCATGCCCATGTAGCTGGCGTCGTAATCGGCGGAATAGGGTTTCATCCCCGGCGCGGCCGCGGACGCGATGCCGGTCGCGGCGAGCAGCAGCGGCAACAGGCGGATGGCGGTGCGATTGTTCATGGGGATTTCCTTTCGGGAATTGCCTTTCGGGAATTGCCTTTCGATATCACTGGTAGGCGACGAGGACCAGGTCGAGCCCGGTTTTGCCGTTCTCGCTCTGCAACATGCGCAGCGGGGTCGGCACGCCGGAAGCGACCCAGACGCTGGTCTGGTCGCTGCCGGCATTGCCGCGGTCGACCCGCAAGGCATCGAAACTGAGGTCTCCGACCTGAATGGCCTGTGTCTGCGCGGCGACGAGGTACTCCTGCGGCCGCGCGCGGCCATCGTCGACGAAGCGGTAATGCAGGGTCGCGCCCGGCGTCGCGTCGCGGATGATCGCGAGGTTGATCAGCAAGCCGCTCATGTCGCCATCCTGTAGCGGCACCGGCGCGCGCCGCGTGTCCTTGACGTCGCCGGTCCATTGCGCAGTGTGTTTCACCCAGTCGTAGCCACCGGTCGTTCGCCGCTTGCTGAGGAATACACGTCGCACCGTGCTCTGCCCGAGCGGGCGGTAGCGACCATCGACCACGTCGAACACCGTGCTCTGCTCGGCGTTGAGCCCGGCGACACGGAGCAGGCCGCTGCCCTTCATCGCCAAATCCACGCGCCAGCGACCGCCGTCGAGCGCGAGCACCTGCATCGTCGCGGTGCCGAGTGAATTGCCATGGTTGAACACCTGGTACTGGGCCGTGAACGGCCGCAGCACCGGCGTGGGCGCGGGCGGCGCCTCGGTCACCGGCAACAGTTGCGCTTGTGCCTGCGCCGCGACGTCGCCCGAAGGCATGGCCGCGGACATCGCCGCGACCAGCGCGGCACGGGAAATGGCTTGGAGGCGCGTCATGGCTGGCGCGAGGGCTCGTTGAAATCGCCGGCGGACGATAGGCGCAACGGCTTGAACAAGGGGTGACCATCCAGCCACGCGCGACCCTCGCGTTCAGCCAGGCGACCCGCGACCGCCAGCCGCAGCGTCGCCAGCAGCAGCGGATGTTCGCGTTCGAGCACGCGTGCGGCGAGTGAATCGGCATCGTCGCCTTCGAGCACCGGAACCACGGCCTGCGCGATGACTGCGCCGGCATCGAGCTCGGGCACGACGAAATGCACGCTGGCGCCGTGCTCGCCGTCGCCAGCCTTGAGCGCGCGCGCATGCGTGCGCAAGCCGCGATGTTTCGGCAGCAGCGAAGGATGGATGTTGAGCAGGCGACCGGCGAAGCGGGCGACGAAGCCTTCGCCGAGGATGCGCATGTAGCCGGCGCAGGCGACCCAGTCCGGATGCGTCGCCGCCACCGCATCGGCGAGATCGGCATCGAAATCCGCGCGCTCCGCATACGAAGCGGCATCGCGCGACCAGCGCTTCGCCTCCGGCACGCGCAACAGCGCTTCGCAGCCGGGCTTGTCGGAGAACACGCCGACGATCTCCGCATCGAGGCCGCCGTTCGCGATCGCGTCGAGGATCGCCTGCAGGTTGCTGCCGCGCCCGGAAGCGAGCACGGCCAGGCGCGGCAATGCGTCTGCCATCAATGCGCGCCCATCAGCAACTGCGGCCACAGCAGCAGCATTGACAGCACCAGGATCCACGCGAGCACGCCGAACAGGCTGGCCAGCGCGAGTTGCCAGGTGCCGAGGCGGCCGCGCAGGTCGGCGAGGAACGATAGCCAGTAGCCGCCGAGGAACAGGATCGCCAGCAGCCACGCCCGCAGCATCCACAGCGGCGATTGCGGAATGAAGAAGGTTGCGACCAGCGCGATGAAGAACAGCGCGCTGGCGATCGCCAGCAGCCAGCGGCTGCGGCGGCCGAGGTCGGAGAGGCGGACGCCGATCAGCATGCGCGGCTCAACCGATCCTGAGGCGTTCGCCGTCGCCGGCCTTCGTGACCTGGCCGATGCGCCAATGCGCGAGACCGAGGCGGTCGAGGTCGGTTTCGACGCCCGCAATGTCGTTCGGCGCCAGCATCAGCACGAAGCCGATGCCGCAGTTGAACGTGCGCCACATCTCTTCCTTCGCCACGTTGCCTTCGCGCTGCAGCCAGTCGAACACCGCCGGCAGCGGCCACGCCGAGGTGTCGATGTCCAGGCCGAATTCCTTCGGCACCACGCGGATGATCTTCTCCACCAGCGCGCCGCCGGTGACGTGGGCCATCGCATGGATGTCGTGCCTGGCCAGCAGTTCCAGCACCGGCTTGACGTAGATGCGGGTGGGTTCCATCAAGGCATCAGCCAGCGTCATGCCACCGAGATCGAGGTCCAGTGGATTTCCCGCGCGCTGCAGGATCTTGCGCACCAGTGAATAGCCGTTGGAATGCGGGCCGCTGGAGGCGATGCCGACCAGCACGTCGCCAGCGCGCACCTTGCTGGAATCGACCAGCCTGGACTTCTCCACCGCGCCGACGGTGAAGCCGGCCAGGTCGTATTCGCCCGGCGGATACATGTCCGGCATTTCCGCGGTCTCGCCGCCGATCAGCGCGCAGCCGGCGATTTCGCAACCTTTCGCGATGCCGGCGACCACGTTCACCGTGGTTTCGACATCGAGCTTGCCGGTGGCGAAATAGTCGAGGAAGAACAGCGGTTCGGCGCCCTGCACCAGCACGTCGTTCACGCACATCGCGACCAGGTCCTGGCCGATGGAATCGTGGCGGTTCAGCTGCTTGGCAAGGATCAGCTTGGTGCCGACGCCGTCGGTGCCGGACACCAGCACCGGCTCCCTGTAGCGGCCAGCGAGGTCGAACAGGCCGCCGAACAGGCCCACGCCACCCAGTACTTCCGGGCGCATGGTGCGCCTGACCAGCGGCTTGATCCGTTCGACGACTTCGTTGCCCGCGTCGATGTCGACGCCGGCATCGCGGTAGGTCAGGCCGGTGGAGGCGGGGGGCTGGGGCACGTGGGCCTCGAAACGGCGGCGGGAACCGCGATTTTAGCCTGCGCGGGCGCTGCGCATGGACGCGCTGGCCCGCCTGCGGCACCATTCCACCCTCACCGCACGTGCAGGATGCCGAATGCGCCGTTCGATCCGCTGGATCTGTCTGCTGGCCACGCTGCTCGTCGCCGGAAGCGCGCTGGCGCAGCGCGTGGAGGGCGATCGCGCCCGCGCCACCGGCCTGTTCGATGCCGAAGTGCCGGTCAACAGCCAGAACACCGCCGAGCGCGATTCCGCGTTCGCGCGCGCGTTGGTGCAGGTGCTGAACAACTTGTCCGGCGGCCGTGATGCCGCCGGCCAGCCCGGCGTCGGCGCCGAACTCAAGCGTGCCGAGGACTACGTTTCCAGCTACGACTACCGCCAGGACGAGGGCGTGTCCGCGACCACCGGCGCGCCGAGCTTCGGTACCACCCTGGTGGTGCATTTCGACCCGGCGAAGGTGCAGGAAATGGCCGGCGACCTTGGCCTGCCGGTATGGCCCGAACCGCGGCCCAAGCCGGTGCTGTGGCTCGCCATCGACGACGGCAGCGGCCCGCGCCTGGTCGCGCTGGGGCAGGCGAACGCGGCGCGTTCCATCCTCGACCGCGCCAAGGCGCGCGGCTATCAACTCGGCCTGCCCGCTGGCAACGCCGCCGAACAGGCCGCCGCGGGTGCGATCTGGCGCGGCGACACCGCCGCCATCGCGCGCATTTCCAGCCGCTACAGCCCGCCGATGCAATTGATCGGCAAGCTCTCGCGCAAGGGTGCCGGCTGGCACGCGGACTGGACCTTGGTCGACGGCGGCCGCGTGCTCTCGCGCTGGAGCGGCGACGACACCGATGCGCGACGGGCGATGGCCGCGGGCGCGGACGGCGCCGCCAACGCGCTGGTGAAGCGTTACGCCAAGCGCACCGGGCCGGGTGTAGGCAGTCCGGGCAGCTACACGGTCAGTTTTGCCGGCATCGACAACGGCGACGACTACATCCGCCTGTCCGCGCTGTTGCAAAAAGTATCGGTGGTGCGCGGCTTCCGCCCGGTGCATGCCGCGCCGGGCACGCTGGACGTGCAACTCGACCTCACGACCGGCCTCGCCGGTTTCCGCCGCCTCGCCGGCGATGCGCTGGATTCCGTCGACACGACCGACGGCGCCCCGCCGCTGTTCCGCCTGCGCTGATGGCCGATACTTCGCCGCTGCACGAGATCGCGCGCTTCTACCGCCGCCTGCAATGGACGGCGGTGGCCCTGCTCGCCGGCTGGTTGCTGTGGTTCCTGGCGCCGGTGCTGTCGCCGTTCGTGTTCGCCGCGCTGCTCGGCTGGCTCGGCGATCCGCTGGTGGACCGCCTCGAACGCCGCGGCCTGTCGCGCAACGCGGGAGTGCTGCTGGTGTTCGGCGGCATGATGCTGGTGCTGGTGTTGGCCTTGCTGCTGTTGCTGCCGTTGCTCGAACGCCAGATCGTGACCCTGGTGCAGTCGTTGCCGCGCTACCGCGACTGGTTCGTCGACATCGCCTTGCCCTGGATGCAGCAGCGCACCGGCCTGCAACTCGATGCATGGCTGGATCCGGAGCGACTGATCGAACTGGTGCGTTCGCACTGGCAGCAGGCGGGCGGCATCGCCGCGACCTTGCTCGGCTATGTCTCGCGTTCCGGCTTCGCCCTGCTCGGCGTGGTCGCGAACGTGGTCCTGCTGCCGGTGCTGACGTTCTTCTTCCTGCGCGACTGGGACCAGTTCGTCGAACGCATTGCTGCGCTGGTGCCGCGCGACCACGAGGCGACGGTGGCGCGGCTCGCGCAGGCCTCAAGCGCAGTGCTTGGTGGCTTCCTGCGCGGGCAACTGCTGGTGATGCTGGTCCTCGGCGTGCTGTATGCCGTCGGCCTGTGGGCAGTAGGCCTGAATCTCGGCGTGCTGATCGGCGTGATCGCCGGCCTGCTCACCTTCGTGCCCTACCTCGGGCCGACCACGGTGGTCGTGTTCGGCGGCATCGCCTCGCTGGTGCAGTACGGCGATTGGCCGCACCTGCTCGGCGTGCTCGCGGTGTGGGGCGTCTGCCAGGTGATCGAAAGCTACTGGCTGACGCCGAAACTCGTTGGCGACCGCATCGGCCTGCATCCGGTCGCGGTGATCTTCGCCGTGCTCGCGGGTGGGCAACTGTTCGGGTTCCTCGGCATGCTGCTCGCGCTTCCGGTGGCGGCGGTGACGAACGTGCTGCTGCACTACGCGGTGGAACGCTACCGTACCAGTCGCATCTACCAGGGCGAACATCCGACACCGGCCGAAATGGAAGTTCCGGTCGAAATCGCCGCCGAAGCCGCGCCGTCGCCGCAGGATCCACCGTCGGCGTGAGCCCCAGCGACGACGCACCCCGCGGCCATGCGCAACTCGCGCTGGAGCTGCGCATGCCGCCCGACCAGCGCTTCGACACCTTCGTCGCCGCAGCGCCGGCGGCGCTGGCGCAGTTGCGCGCGCTCGCGCGCGGCGAGTCGCACGATGCGATCTATGTCGAGGGCGCGCACGGCACCGGCAAGAGCCACCTGCTGCGCGCGACATGCGCGGGGGCGGATGCGCTCGGTCGTCGCGTCGCCTATTTGCCGGTGGCTTCGTTGCGCGGTCGCCTGCGCGATGCGCTGGAACTCGTCGCCGGTCGTGATCTCGTTGCGCTGGACGGGCTCGAAGCCATCGCCGGCGAGCGCGAGGACGAAGTCGCGTTGTTCGACCTGCACAACCGCGCACGCGCCGAGGGCATCGCGCTGCTTTACGCCGCCGATGCCGCGCCCGCTGCGCTGGATTTCGTGCTGCCGGATCTCGTGTCGCGGCTGTCGCAATGCCATCGCATCGCGCTGTCGCCGCTGGACGACGACGGCCGCCGCGAGGTACTGCGCCTGCGCGCGCGCCACCGCGGCGTGGCCTTCGACGACGCGGCCATCGACTGGTTATTGCGCCGCGCCGGCCGCGATCTCGCCGGACTGACCGCGTTGCTGGATCGCCTGGATCGCGCCTCGCTCGCCGCGCAACGGCGCATCACCGTGCCGTTTTTGCGCGAGGTGTTGGGGGCCCCAGAACAGTCATCCTGAGCGCAGCGAAGGACCTGCTTTCCCTGGTGGCGAATTCTCGAACCATTCTTTCGCCAAGTCCTCCCAAGTCGGATTCGACCGTTCGATCAACGCGATCTTCCGCGATCGCAGCCAACCCTTGATCCGTTTCTCGCGCGCAATGGCGCTTGCCGGGTCGGCAATTGGTTCGAAATAAACGAGACGGGTTATCCGGTAGCGGGCAGTGTGGCCCGGGAGGGCGTGCGTGTGGTGTTCCCACATCCGTCTGACGATGTTGCCAGTGACGCCGACATACAGGTTCCGCGACCGGCTGGAAAGGATGTAGACGAAATACGTGCGTTCCATGCCCGTAGTTCATGCGGAATGCGCATGAGCCGGAAGTGGATAAGCACTGAATGCTCGATCGGATTTCGCCGCGGTATTCGATAAGAAACAGCAGGTCCTTCGGCTTCGCCTCAGGATGACAGTGGGCTTTGGAAAGGCCCAATACTTCCTAAGCTCGCCTCAACCCCGCATCCAACTCCGCCAACCGTTCCGGCGTCCCCACGTCCGTCCACTTGCCGCGATGGTGCTCGCCGGTGACCGCGCTGCGCGCCATCGCCGCGCGCAGCAACGGCGCGAGCTTGAAACGCGGCGGGGTTTCGTCGGCGCCGGGTGCGTCGCCGATGATGTCGCGCCAGTCGTCGAACAGCGAGGGCCGGTACACGCCGATGCCGGCGAAGGTGAGTTTCGACTCGCCATCGGAGACGACTTCGCCGATTTGCCCCTCACCCGGCTTCGCCACCCTCTCCCCGCTCGCGGGGAGAGGGAAATGCAGCGCGAAATCCCCGCGCGGATGCTGTGGCGGATTGTCGACCAGCACCAGGTGCGCGTCGCCGTTCGGTTCGTCCGGCAGAAGCGAGAAGTCGTAATCCGTCCAGACATCGCCATTCACCGCGATGAAGGCCTCATTGCCGTCGCGCAGGAACGGCAGCGCGTTCCACATGCCGCCGCCGGTTTCCAGCGGGGTGTCGCCTTCGTAGATGAAATGCAGGTCGATGCCCCAGCGGCTTCCGTCGCCGAGCGTGCGCGGGAACTGTTCGGCGAGCCACGACGTGTTGACCACGACTTCGCGGATGCCGATCGCCGCGAGTTTCTCGATGTGCCACTCGATCAGCGGCTTGCCGCCGGCGACGAGCAGCGGCTTTGGAGTCGTATCCGTCAGCGGGCGCATGCGCTCGCCGAGGCCCGCAGCGAAGATCAGTGCTTTCATGCCGACGTGGCCATCGCCGGTTTCAGCTTCGCCTCGATGAAGCGCTGCAGCGGCGCGAGTTCCGGGTACTTCGGCAGCACCGCATCGAGGTAGGCGAAGAAGCGCGGCACGTCGGCGAGGTATTTCGGCTTGCCGTCGCGATGGTTGAGCCGCGCGAAGATGCCGATCACCTTCAAATGCCGCTGCACGCCGATCAGGTCGGCATCGCGGCGGAAGCGCGCGAGACCCGGCACCGGCAGGCCGGTGGCCTGCGCGCGCTGGTGGTAACGCGCGAGCCAGCCATCGACCCGATCTTCCGGCCAGCTCAGGAACGCATCCTTGAACAGGCTCAGCGCGTCGTAGGCGATGGGGCCGCGCACTGCATCCTGGAAATCCAGCACCGCCGGGCCGTCATCGACGGGCATCAGGTTGCGCGGCATGAAGTCGCGATGCACCAGCACCTGCGGCTGCGCCAGCGCCGCATCGATCAGGATGCGATACGCACCATCGAGCGTTTCCATGTCGCCGCAGTCCAGCGCCATGCCGAGGTGGCGGCCGCAGAACCATTCGTCGAACAGGCGCAGTTCGCGCGCGAGCAGGGCTTCGTCGTAGGCGGGCAGGTCGTCCGGCGGCGCGATCGCCTGCAGCTTCAGCAATTGCGAAACGGCATCGTCGAACAACGCGTCGGCGTTGCCGGCGTCGATCACCTGCAGGTAGGTGTCCGCGCCCAGGTCCTCGAGCAGCAGGAAGCCGGCCTCGACGTCGCGCGCCAGCACCTTCGGCACGCGCACGCCACCGGCTTCGAGCAGGTCGCGGATGCGCAGCCACGGACGCACGTCCTCCTTGTCCGGCGGCGAATCCATGACGATGCGCGAGGGCGTGGCGTTGCTGCGCCAATAGCTGCGGAAGCCGGCGTCCATCGACGCGCGTTCCAGCCCCGCGCCCGCATCGTCCAGTGCCGCGCGGGCCCAGGCCAGGCGCGCTTCGGCGCGGGCGTCGTCGTGTGCGGTCATCCGGGTTCCTGAGTGAGGCAACGTGGTGGCACAGGGTAAACTGCAGCCAAGACGACGGCGAGGTGGACGTGGCCCGATTGCAGGCGGTGTTGCTCTCCGGCGGTTCCGGCACCCGGCTGTGGCCGCTGTCGCGCGAGGCCTATCCGAAGCAGTTCCTGCCGCTGGTGGGCGAGGACAGCATGCTGCAGGCGACCTGGCTGCGGGTCGCGGCTATCGCACCGTCGGCACCGATCGTGGTTGCGAACGAGGAACATCGCTTCCTCGCCGCGGAACAACTGCGCCTGGTCGGTGTTTCCGATCCCGCCATCGTGCTCGAACCCGTAGGCCGCAACACCGCGCCGGCGATCGCCGCGGCCGCGTTGCAGGCGCTGGCCATGGGCGACGATCCGCTGCTACTGGTGCTGCCCTCCGACCATGTGGTCCGCGATGTCGAGGCGTTCCGCGCCGCGGTGCAGGCCGCGATGCCGGCAGCGGAGCAGGGCGCGTTGGTCACGTTCGGCATCGTGCCGGATGCGCCGGAAACCGGCTTCGGCTACATCGAAGCCGATAACAGCGGAGCGACGTCTGGCGAAGGCGTGCGCAAGGTGCTGCGCTTCGTCGAGAAGCCCGACGCGGATACCGCGAAACAATATCTCGACGCAGGTGGCTACTACTGGAACAGCGGCATGTTCCTGTTCCGCGCCTCGCGTTACCTCGAGGAGCTGCGCAAGTTCCGTCCCGACATCCTCGAGGCGACGACGCGCGCGTTCGACGCGGCGAAGCGCGATGGCGATTTCATCCGCCTCGACAATGATGCGTTCGCGGCCTGTCCTTCCGATTCCATCGACTATGCGGTGATGGAGAAGACCGAGCTTGCTTGCGTGCTGCCGGTCGACATCGGCTGGAACGACGTCGGGTCGTGGTCGGCCTTGTGGGACGTGAGCGAGCAGGACGGCGACGGCAATGCCCACCACGGCGACGTGATCGCGGTCGATTCGCGCGACAGCTATGCCTACGCGCGGCGGCTGGTCGCGCTGGTCGGCGTCGACAACCTGGTTGTTGTCGAAACCGACGACGCGGTGCTGGTCGCGCGCAAGGACCGCGTGCAGCAGGTCAAGGACGTGGTGGCGAAGCTGAAATCGGATCGCCGCTCGCAGGTTGCGCTGCACCGCGAGGTGCACCGACCCTGGGGCAGCTACGACTCCATCGACATGGCCGAGGGCTTCCAGGTCAAGCGGATCAAGGTCAAGCCGGGTGCGCAGCTCTCGCTGCAGTCGCACACGCGCCGCGCCGAGCACTGGATCGTGGTTCGCGGCACCGCGCGGGTGACCCGCGACAACGACGTGTTCGAACTGTTCGCCAACCAGTCCACCTACATTCCGATCGGTGCCAAGCACCGGCTGGAGAATCCGGGCACGGAGATGCTGGAACTGATCGAGGTGCAGTCGGGCGACTACCTCGGCGAGGACGACATCGTCCGCTACGACGACGTCTACGGTCGCAGTTGAGCACGCCGCCAAGTAGCCCGGGTAAGCGCAGCGCACCCGGGACTGTTTTGCCGGACGACTCAATCCCGGGTGCGGCCTGCGGCCTTACCCGGGCTACCAAGTCTGGCTGGCGCAAACGAAAACGCCCCGCGTGCGCGGGGCGTTCCGTGTCGATCGACACGTGGTTCGCGGTTTACCGCTTCACGCTCTTGGCGCGGACCATTTCGTACAGGAACAACAGCACGATCGCGCACACGATGGAAACGACGAAACCGAGGATGCCGCTGCTGATGCCGAGCGCGCCGGCGATGTAGCCGCCGACCCAGGCGCCGGCGATGCCGAGGATGATCGTCAGGATCCAGCCCATCGGATCCGCGCCCGGCTTGAAGAAGCGCGCCAACACGCCGATCACGGCGCCGATCAGGATCGTATACAGGATGCCGCCCATGCCATTCCCCTCCGGTCTGTGGTTGGTGGATGCCGCAATCGCATCCTAGCAAGCCGCGGTGCGGAAGGCGTCAAGGCTGCTTTGGCGGTTCCTTGCCCCGAAACAGGCCACCGACCATCGCGAGCAGGATGCTGCCGCCAAGGGCGGTGAGGAATCGCGTGCCGGTACCGTGCGGCGCGAAGCCCAGCCGCGTCGCCAGCCACACGCCGAGGAAGGCCCCGGCGATGCCGAACAGGCAGGTCGACCACAATCCGATGTTGTGCTTGCGCGTGGTCGCCGAGCGGACGATGAAGCCGGCGAACACGCCAAGGATGGCGATCGCCAGCCAGCTGTCGCCGAGCCGGTCCATGACCTGCATGAACTGCACGAACTCGATGGGGCCGTCATGCGGCGTTTCCATGTCAGCAGCAGCCGTGGTCGCCGTGGTCGTGCCCGCCGGCCACCGCCGCGACGCCGCGGGTCTCGCCGCGCGCGCTGGCGGCCTGGTGTTCGGCGACGACGCGGGCGACGCAGGCGGTGACCCGCTTGCCCATCGGGATGTGCAGGAACTCGTTCGGCCCGTGCGCGTTGGAATGCGGGCCGAGCACGCCGGTGATCATGAATTGCGCGCCGGGGAATTTCTCGCCGAGCATGCCCATGAACGGGATGGTGCCGCCTTCGCCCATGTACATCGCCGGCTTGCCGAAGAAGGCCTCGCTGGCATCGGCAATCGCGCGTTCCAGCCACGGCGCGAGCGCGGGTGAATTCCAGCCGGTCGAAGCCTTTTCCAGCGACAACGTGACCTTCGCTCCGTTCGGTGGATCGTGCAGCAGCACTTGCTGCAACAGCTCACCGCCGCGCTGGCCTTCCAGCGTGGGCGGCAGGCGCAGCGACAGCTTCACCGAGGTGAACGGGCGCAGCACGTTGCCGGCCGAGGCCAGCGGCGGGATGCCGTCGACGCCGGTGATCGACAGCGCCGGGCGCCAGGTGCGGTTGAGCACCAGTTCGGTGTTGTCGGTATTCATCGCGGTCATGCCGGGCAGGAACGGGAACTTGTCGTAGACCTCGTCGCCGAGCACCTCCGCGACCTTCTTCGCCTGGACGAGGCGGTCGGCGGGAATGTCGACGTGCAAGCCATCGACGAGGATGTGGCCGGTGTTTTCGTCCTCGATGCGCGAGAGCAGTTGCCGCAGCAGGCGGAAACTCGAGGGCACGATGCCGGAGGCATCGCCCGAGTGCACGCCTTCCTCCAGCACCTGCACGCTGAGGTTGCCGCCGGCGAGGCCGCGCAGCGAGGTCGTGCACCACAACTGTTCGTAGTTGCCGCAACCCGAATCCAGGCATACCACCAGCGACGGCTTGCCGATGCGCTCGGCGAGGTGGTCGACGTAGGCGGGCAGGTCGTAGCTGCCCGATTCCTCGCAGGCCTCGATCAACACCACGCAGCGCGCGTGGGCGATGCCCTGCGCCTGCAGCGCCTCGATCGCGGCGAGCGAACCGAAGATCGCGTAACCGTCGTCGGCGCCGCCGCGGCCGTACAGCCGGTCGCCCTTCAGCACCGGCTCCCACGGACCGAGGCCTTCGTCCCAGCCGGTCATTTCCGGCTGCTTGTCGAGGTGGCCGTACAAAAGCACGCAATCGTCGTCGCTGCCGCCGTTCGCCGCCGGGATTTCAATGAAGATCAGCGGCGTGCGGTTGTCCAGGCGCACGATTTCCAGCTTGAGGCCGGGAATATTCCGCTTCTGCGCCCAACCCGCGAGCTGCTGCACCGCGCGTTCCATGTGCCCGTTCTTGACCCAGTCGGCGTCGAACATCGGCGACTTGTTGGGAATGCGGATGTATTCGACCAGCTGCGGGACGATGTCGCCGTCCCAGGCCTGGTCGATGTGCTGCTGCAACTGCCTGGCATCCATGTGTGTCTTTCCCCATGCGCGAATCCGGTGATTCTAGCGCCGCGCGCGGATCGGGTTTTTCCGAGGCCCCGCAGCGGCGGCTTCCGGCGCTTCGTGGCCGGTCGGGCGATGGGATGGACACGTCCGCGAGCGGAGAGTGTCTCCACCGGCGCGGCAATTGCGCCGCGACCACTACCACCGACAAGGAGATCCGCCATGAACCTCAAGACCGCCTGTTCCGCCCTGCTGCTTTCCCTGGCCTTCGCCGGCAGCGCCTTCGCCGCCGACAAGGTCAACCTCAACACCGCCGACGCCGCGACCCTCGACCGCGTGCTGCTCAATGTCGGTCCGGCCAAGGCCGAAGCCATCGTCGACTACCGCAAGCAGCACGGCGCCTTCCACAGCCCCGAGGAACTGGCCATGGTCAAGGGCATCGGCCTCAAGACCGTGGAGAAGAACCGCGATCGCATCCTCGTTGCCCCGGCGCGTCCGGCAGCGCCGGCCGCCAAGCCGGCCGCGATGGCGAAGCGCTGAACGGCGGATTCGCCCGTGCGCCGGGTCGCTACACTCGGCGCATGGGCGAAACGCGATCCCGGGTCATCCCTGCCAACGAATACCAGCGCCTGCGCTGGAAGAACGGCCTCGGCTGGACGCGCGAAATCATCCGTGTCCCGGACCATGAGGCTTGGGACTGGCGATTGTCGATCGCCGAGATCGAGCGCGATGCGGACTTTTCCGCGTTCCCCGGCATCGACCGCGAGCTGGTCCTGCTCTCCGGGAATGGATTGCGCATCGCGTTCGACGATGGCGAAACGCATACGCTGCTACCGCCGCACGACCAGTTGCGCTTCGCCGGCGAACGCATGGCGCGCGGCGAGCTCGTCGACGGCACCACCCACGATTTCAACTTGATGTGGCGGCGCGAACGCCTCGACGCGCAGCTCCTGCGCCGCCCGCTGGTCGGGCCGATGCTGCTGTTCGCCGAACCCGGCACGACCTGGGCCGTGCACCTGCTGTCGGGTCGCGCGGAATTCGCCGACGGCAGCGAGCTGCCACCGCTGGAAGCCGGCGACAGCGCGGTGCTCGAAGCCGGCCACGGCCGCCTGCGGCATGTGCTCGAAGGTGGCGGCGAATTGCTGCTGATCAAATTGACCCGAGCGTGATCGCGCCCTGAAGGGCGTTCCTACAAAAGCGCGGGTACCACCACGAGCAGGAATACCACCGTCGAAGCGCCGAACACGCTCACGACCATCTGTCGGTAGCTGCGCCCACGCGCCCACATCCATAGCCCGGACAGGCCGAGCAATACCATCGCGATCGCGAAACTGTCGGCGAGCACGCGCCAGCCGATGCCGCCGCCGACCGCCTTGTGCAGGCGGTTGATCGCGGCGAGGAACGTCTGGCGGCTGCGCTTGAGTTCGGCGCTATCGCCGCCGGGCGTGTATTCCAGCTGCCAGGAATCCGCGGCGGTGCCGCCGGAGAAGTTCCACTTCTGCGGCCCGGCATCACGACCGCCCTTGCGGATGTTCTGTACGTCGAGTCGCTGCGAATGTTGCAGCCACAAAGAGAGTTGCTCGGCGCTGCCACGCGCTTCGGCCGGAATCGGCAGCGTGGTCGTGCCGGCATCGCGGCTATCGCCCTGCGGCCAGGCGTTCTCGCCCATGCGATGGTTCATCACCAGCCCGGTGAAGCCGTACAGCACCGCGGCGAGCGCGCCCCAGGCGCCGATCCACAAATGGATCTGCCGGATCCAGCGATAGGCCTTGTGGTGGCGAAAAAGCGAAGGGCCGTGATGGGCGTTGGGATTCATGGTGTCGTCGTCGGTTTACGGGGTGCTGCAGCGCTCAGGTCTCGGACCATTGCCGCAGCAGGTTGTGGTACACGCCGGTCAGGCGCAGCAATGCTTCGCGATCCGCGCCCGTGCCGGTGAGTTGCTGGATGCCGCCGTCGAGTTCCAGCAGCAGGCGCCGCCGCTGCGCGTCGCGGACCAGGCTTTGCACCCAGAAGAATGCCGCCAGCCGCACGCCGCGCGTCACCGGTTCGACCCGGTGCAGGCTGTCGGAGGGATAGACGATGAGGTCGCCGGCGGGCAGCTTCACTTCATGTTCGCCGTAGGTGTCGCTGACCACGAGTGCGCCGCCGTCGTAGCTGTCGGGATCGCCGAGGAACAGCGTGCACGACACGTCGCTGCGCAGCCATTCGCCGTTCCCGAGCGCCATCGCCGCGCCGTCCACGTGCATGCCGTATTCGCCGCCGCCTTCGTAGCGATTGAAGCGTGGTGGCAGGGTTTTCGCCGGCAACACCGCCGCGTGGTACAGCGGATTCGCCGCGAGCGCGGCCAGCACTTCTGCGCCGAGTTCCACGCGCAACGGCGATGCGTCCGGCAACTGCAGGTTGCGCTTGACCTGTGCGCCCTGAGCGCCGACGGTCTCGCGGCCATCGGTCCATTGCGCGGATTCGAGGCGTCGCCGCATCCGCGCCACCTGGGTCGCATCGAGGATGCCTGGGATATGCAGCAGCATGGGCCGGGTCCGGAAGCGTCGGTCAGGAGGGGGTGTCAAAAACGGAAGTTCGCGGTCAGCAGCGCGGTGCGCGGCGTGCCGGGGATGTAGCGGTAGCCGCTCTTGTTGATCGCGGCCACGTAGTCCTTGTCGAACAGGTTGTACAGGTTGAGGCGCAGGTCGAATGTTTCGCTGAATGCGTAGCTTGCCATCGCATCGACCACCCAGTAGGCCTCGGTGTAGGCGGGTGTGCCGATGGCGCCGTCGGTTCCGCGGTGCATCCTGCCGTTGTAGCGCGCGCCGCCGCCGATGCTCAGGCGATTGCCGAAGTCGTAGCTGGTCCAGCTGGTGAACGCATTGCGCGGGGTATAGGCGAGGCTGCCCGAACCGTCGCTGGTCACCGCCGGGCCCTTCGCCACCTTCGTGTCCATGGTGGTGAATCCGGCCGATACCGACCACGCCTCGGTGATGCGGCCGATCGCGCCGAGTTCGATGCCGCGCACGCGCTTCTCGCCGGACTGGATGTAGGCGGTGTTGTCGGTCGGATCGACGATCACCTCGTTGCCGACGCGGGTGTCGTACAACGCGCCACTCAGCAGCAGCTTGCCGCCGGCCAGTTCCCACTTGCCGCCGATTTCCGCGGTCCTGGCTTCCTGCGGATCGAAGATCGGGTTGTTGGCGTTGTTGGCGACATTGCTCAGTTCCAGCGTCGCGCCACCGGGCGGTTGCTGCGATGTGGCGTAGTTCGCGTACAGGCTGGCGCTCGGCGCCGGTTTGTAGAGCACGCCCACGTTCCAGCTGAACAACGTATCGCGTGCGTTTCCATCGTTCGCCACCAGCGAGCCGGTCGGCAACGTTCCGCACAGCGGCGCGCGCGTTGTCGAGCAGGCGATCAGGCCGTCGAGCTCGGTGCGGTAGCGGTCGAAGCGCAAGCCGGCATTGGCCTGCCAGCGCGCATTGAAATGCACGGTATCGAATGCATACGCGGCGACGGTATCGGTGCGCGCATGCGAGAACGCGCCGCTGCGGCCCCAGGCCAGGCCGGCGGCGTGCGGATCGGGATCGTAGAGGTTGGCTGCGGGCCATGTGGTGCCGTTGAGCGCCGCTTGCGCGTGCGATTCGAGCTTCTCGCGGGTGAACTCGACGCCGGCGGAAAGGTCGTTCTGTACGCCGTCGGCATCGCCGGAATGGAAGCGGAGGTTGCTCTGGTTGGTGAGGATGGTGTTGCGCTGGTCCTTGAACGTGGGCAGGCCGCGGGCGATGGTCCAGGTCGAAGGCTCGTCTGGATCCGGGGTGACGATGTCGGCGCCGGTACCACGGAACGAAGTGAGCAGATAATCCTGGTTGTTGCGGCCCCAGCGCGTGGTGTTCTGCAGGCGCAGGCCGTTTTCGAAATCGTGCTCCACGCGCACCGTGGCCATGTCGATGGCCTGGTCGTCGTGGTCGGCGTCGGTGCCGTAGAAATTGCTGCTGTCCACGCGCGGCGCGTCGGAGAGCCAGGGGCGCGCCGGGTCGGGCGAGGAAAAGCCCGGCAGCCCGATCGTCGGCACGTAGCCGTCCGGCACGTTGTCCTGTTCCACGTGCAGGAAGTCGAGGTAAACGCGCGTCGACGTGCCGAGGCCGAAGGCCAGCGTCGGCGCGATGCCCCAGCGCTTGTTCTCCACCTCGTCGCGGCCGGGAACACCGCTGTCCTGCGCCATCACGTTGACGCGGAACGCGCTGGTTCCGCCGATCGCGTGGTTGAAGTCGGCGATCGCGCGCTTCTGTCCGGCGCTGCCCCACGACACGCTCGCGGACACAGCATCGCGCAAGGTTGGTTGCTTGCTGGCGAGGTTGATCGCGCCGGTCGGCGAGGTGCGGCCGAAGTCGGCGCCGGCCGGACCCTTGATCACTTCCACCTGCTGGATGTTGAACACGTCGCGCGAGACCGTGCCGAGGTCGCGCACGCCGTCGACGAAGATGCTGCCGGAGGAATCGAAGCCACGCATGTACACCGCGTCGCCGGTGCTGGTGCTGCCGTTTTCGCCGGCATAGAACGTGCCCACGCCGGGGCTGTTGCGCAGCGCCTCGGTGAGCGTGCTCGCGCCTTGTTCGTTGAACAGCTCGCTGCCGATCACCGTCACCGTGCGCGTGGTGTCCACCAGTGGCTGGGTGAACTTGGGCGAGGACAGCGAGGCGTTCGAATACTTCAGGCGCGTGGCCTGCACCGTGACCTTGTCCAGGGCCGCGACCTGGTTCGATCCGCCGCCATCGGGCGCGGCTACCTGTGCGGTCGCGGGAAGGGCGAGCATGCCGCCGGCCAGCAATGACGCGATGCCGAGCGACTTGCCGGCCGGGAAGGGACTGTGGCCGTGTTTCCTGCTGCGGATGGGCGGCATGGCGGGGGCGGGCCTTGCGGGTGCGGGCGAGGGCCGCATTTAACCGCAAATGCGAATCATTCGCAACAATGACTCACGAAATCGCCGCACACTGGCGGGTGCTCAGTCGTCGACCAGCACCCAGACCACGTCGTCTTCGATCTTCGTCCGATAGGCCCGCACCGGTGCGTAGGCCGGCGGGTTGAGCGCGCGGCCATCGCGTACATCGAACTTCGAGCCGTGCAGCACGCATTCGATGGTCGCCGAGCCCGGGTCGAACGCCCCGGCCGACAGCTCGAAATCCTCGTGGGTACAACGATCCTCCAGCGCGTAGCAGTCGCCGTCGTAGTTGAAGACGACGATCGGCGTGTCGCCGTCCCAGGCGACGATCATTTCACCGGGCAGCAGGTCGCTGCTTTCACACACGCGCAGCCAGCGTTCGCTCACAAGGACTTCTCCAGTACTTCGAAGCGCAGGTCGTCGCGCCTGGGCAAGCCGAAGCGCGGATCGGTCGCGGGGAACGGCTTCTTGATACCGGTTCGGCGGTAGCCGCGGCGTTCGTAGAACGCGATCAACTCCTCGCGCACGTCGATCACGGTCATGCGCATCGTGGGCAGCTTCCATTCCTCGCGCACGATGCGCTCGGCTTCGGCCAGCAGCCGCTTGCCGAGCCCCGCGCCCTGCAGTTCCGGGCGCACCGAGAACATGCCGAAATAGCCGGCGCCATCCTCGATGCAGACATGCGCGCAGCCGATCAGGTTGCCCCCCCGTTCGGCTAGCAGGATGCGGCTGTGCTCGCGCGCGATGTCGGCGCGCAGCACCCCGGGATCGATGCGGTTGCCGTCGAGCAGGTCGGCCTCGGTCGTCCAGCCGACGCGACTGGCATCGCCACGATAGGCCGAGGTCACCAGCGGCACCAGCGCCGGGATGTCGGCTTCCGTCGCGTCGCGGAAAAAAAGTTCGCTCATGCCAGCAGCTTGTGGACTTTCCGCAACGCGGCGACGAAGGCTTCGACTTCGGCATGCGTGTTGTAGAACGCGAACGAGGCGCGGCAGGTCGCGGGCACGCCGTAGAACTGCATCAGCGGGTGCGCGCAGTGGTGGCCGGAACGCACCGCGACGCCTTCCAGGTCGAGCAGGGTGGCGAGGTCGTGGGCATGCGCGCCCTCGACCAGGAAGCTGATGACCGCGGCCTTGTCCGGTGCGGTGCCGATGATGCGCAGGCCGTCGATCTTCGAAAGTTCTTCGGTTGCGTGCGCCAGCAGTTCGGCTTCGCGCGCGGCGACGTTGGCCATGCCCAGCGCGGACAGGTAATCGACCGCAGCGCCAAGGCCTACATGCCCGGCAATGTTCGGCGTCCCGGCCTCGAACTTGTGCGGCGGGTCGTTGAACACCGTGCCTTCGAAGCGCACTTCGCGGATCATCTCGCCGCCGCCCAGGAAGGGCGGCATCGCTTCGAGGTGTTCGCGCCGCGCCCACAGCGCGCCGGTGCCGGTCGGGCCGCACATCTTGTGGCCGGTGAAGGCATAGAAATCGCAGCCGATCGCGGCGATGTCCACCGCCATGTGCGGCATCGCCTGCGAGCCGTCGACCACGGTCGCGATGCCGCGCTTGCGCGCCTCGCGGCAGATCTCGCGCACGGGATTGATGGTGCCGAGCACGTTCGACACATGCGTGATGCCAAGCAGCTTCACGTCCGGCGTCATCGACGCGCGCAGCGCGTCGAGGTCGAGCGTGCCATCAGCGCGGATCTCCGCGACCTTGATCGTCGCGCCGGTGCGTTCGGTGACCAGCTGCCACGGCACGATGTTGGCGTGGTGCTCCATGCGCGTGAGCAGGATGGAATCGCCGGGCTTCAGCCGCGGCAACGCCCACGCATACGCGACCAGGTTGATTGCGAACGTGGTGCCGCTGCACAGCACGATGTCGTCCGCGTGCACATTCGCGAAGGCGGCGAGCTTGCCGCGCGCGGCCTCGAAGGCTTCGGTCGCCTCGCCGCCGAGCGCGTGCACCGCGCGGCTGACGTTGGCGTTGTGGCGACGGTAGAAGTCGTCGACGGTCTCGATCACCGAAGCCGGCTTCTGCCCGGTGTTGGCCGAATCGAGGTAGACCAGCGGCTTGCCGTGTACCTCGCGCCGCAGCAACGGGAAATCGGCACGGACCTTGTCCCAGTCAGGTTGCGTCCCTTCCCCCGCCTGCGGGGGAAGGCCGGGAAGGGGGGGTGTTGTCGCGTTCATTCGCCCAGCCTCGCCAGCGCCTGCTGCAGCGCCGCGTCGAGCTGCGCGCGCAGCGTTTCGTCGCCGACGCCGGCGACGATCTCGCGGCAGAACGCGGCGGTCAACAGCCGGCGCGCCTCGGCCTCCGGGATTCCGCGCGAACGCAGGTAGAACAATGCGGTCGGGTCGAGCTGGCCGACGGTGGCGCCGTGCGCGGCCTTGACCTCGTCGGCGTGGATTTCCAGCACCGGCTGGGTGTCGATTTCCGCGTTCTCGGACAGCAACAGGTTCTTGTTCGACAACGCGGCTTCGCTGCCGTCGGCACCGGCGCGGATGACGATGCCGCCGTGGAACACCGCACGCGAACGCCCGGCGCCGAGCCCGCGCCACATCAGTGAGCTCTGCGTGTCACGGGCGATATGCTCGATGCCGAGGCGGGTGTCGATGTGCCGGCGTCCGTCGGCGAACAGCACGCCGTCAGCGCGCAGCTTCGCGCCTTCGCCTTCCAGTCGCACATTGAGTTCGTGCCGCGACAGCGCCGCGCCGAGTTCGAGGTCGATGCGGCGATATTCCGCGTCGCGCGCGAGCACCGCGTCGGTGCGAGCGAACAGGGTCCCGCCGATGGTTTCGTCCTGCATCCGCGCGTGTTGCAGCGCGCTGCCGGCGGAGAGGTGTACGTGCATCAGCGCGTTGCCGAGATTGGCGTGCGCGCCCTGCGCGATCTGGTGTTCGACCACGCTTGCGGATGCGCCTCGGCGCAGTTCGATGAAATGGCGCGCATGCCAGGCGATGTCCGATCCGACCGCGGTGCCGACGAACACGAAATGGATCGGAACCTCGACGCGTATGTTTTCGGCGATGCGCAGTACCGCGCCCTCGCGGGCCAGCGCCGCGTTCAGGCGCGCGAATACCTCGTCGGCGCGCTCGTAGCGACGTTCGAGGAAGTTCGATTCACGCGCCTCGCCACTGAGCGCTTGCGACAGTGGCCGCAGTTCCACGCCGGCTGGAAGCCAGGTCGCCTCGGAAAGCTCGGCTGCGTAATTGCCGTTGACGAAGACCAGCCGTGGCGCCGGAATCCCCGCGAGCAGGTCGGGATCGATCGCGACGGCTTCGATCGCCTGCGCGAACGTGCGCCGTTCCAGCGCGCGCAGCGAGGTGTATTTCCAGCTCTCGGTACGCGGGCCGGGCAGGCCGTCGCGCAGCGCGGCATCGAGCGCGGCGCGGCGTGCATCGTCGCCGTCGAAGCCGCTGGAGAGCGAGTCGAGCAGGGTACTCATCTCAGGCCGTTGCCTCGGGCGCCACGCGATCCTTGATCCACGCGTAGCCGTGCGCTTCCAGTTCCAGCGCGAGTTCCGGTCCGCCGCTTTCGACGATGCGGCCATCGGCGAGCACGTGCACCACGTCGGGCTTGATGTAATCGAGCAGGCGCTGGTAATGGGTGATGACCAGGAACGCGCGTTCCGGCGAACGCAGCGCGTTCACGCCTTCGGCGACGGACTTCAGTGCATCGATGTCGAGGCCGCTGTCGGTTTCGTCGAGGATCGCCAGCTTCGGTTCCAGCACCGCGAGCTGGAAGATTTCGTTGCGCTTCTTCTCGCCCCCGGAAAAGCCCTCGTTCACCCCGCGGTTGAGCAGGGTGTCGGGCAGGTGCAGGACCTTGATTTTCTCGCGTACCAGCTTGAGGAACTGCATGGAATCGAGTTCCGCCTCGCCGCGTGCCTTGCGCTGTGCGTTCAGCGCGCTGCGCAGGAAATAGGTGTTGTTCACGCCCGGGATTTCGACCGGGTACTGGAACGCGAGGAACATGCCGGCGGCGGCGCGTTCCTCGGGTTCGAGTTCGAGCAGCGGCTTGCCGTCGAATTCGACCGAGCCCTCGGTCACTTCATAGCCGTCGCGCCCGGCGAGGATGTTGCCGAGCGTGGACTTGCCGGCGCCGTTCGGGCCCATGATCGCGTGCACTTCGCCGGGCTTCACCTCGAGCGACAGGCCCTTGAGGATTTCGCGGCCGGCGACGCGGGCGTGGAGGTTTTCGATCTTCAGCATGTTCGTTCCATTCGTTTGACTCCCTCCCCCGCCGGCGGGGGAGGGTTGGGGTGGGGGCTCGGGCGAAGCGCGCCCCCATCCGCCCTTCGGGCACCTTCCCCCGCAAGCGGGGGAAGCGTGTTGTGCATCACCCAACCGCACCTTCCAGCGAAACTTCCAGCAACTTTTTCGCCTCCACCGCGAATTCCATCGGCAGTTCGCGGAAGACCTGCTTGCAGAAACCGTCGACGATCAGGCTGACCGCGTCTTCCTCGGAGATCCCGCGCGACCGGCAGTAGAACAGCTGGTCGTCGGAAATCTTCGAAGTCGTCGCCTCGTGCTCCACCGTCGCGTCGGGGCGCTTGACCTCGATGTAGGGGAAGGTGTGCGCGCCGCATTGCTTGCCGATCAGCAGCGAATCGCACTGGGTATGGTTGCGCGCGTCCTCGGCGCTGCGTTCCACCTTCACCAGCCCGCGATAGCTGTTCTGGCCGCGGCCGGCGCTGATGCCCTTGCTCACGATCTTCGACTTCGTGCGCTTGCCGACATGGATCATCTTGGTGCCGGTATCGGCCTGCTGGCGATGGTGCGTCAATGCGACCGAGTGGAATTCGCCGACGCTGTCATCACCGAGCAGCACGCAGCTCGGGTATTTCCAGGTGATCGCCGAACCGGTCTCGACCTGCGTCCATGTCACCTTGCTGCGCGCGCCGCGGCATTCGGCGCGCTTGGTCACGAAGTTGTAGATGCCGCCAATTCCATTTTCGTCGCCGGGGTACCAGTTCTGCACGGTCGAATACTTGATCTCCGCATCGTCCAGCGCGACCAGTTCGACGACGGCCGCGTGCAGCTGGTTCTCGTCGCGCATCGGCGCGGTGCAGCCTTCGAGATAGCTGACGTACGCCGATTCCTCGCAGATGATCAGGGTGCGCTCGAACTGGCCGGTGTGGCCGGCGTTGATGCGGAAATAGGTCGAAAGTTCCATCGGGCAGCGCACGCCCCTGGGGATGAACACGAACGAGCCGTCGGAGAACACCGCGGAATTCAGCGCGGCGAAGTAGTTGTCGCCGGTGGGAACCACGGTGCCGAGGTACTTTTTCACCAGTTCCGGATGTTCGCGGATGGCCTCGCTCATCGAGCAGAACACGATGCCCTTCTCGGCCAGTTCCTTGCGGAAGGTGGTGCCGACCGAAACCGAATCGAACACCGCGTCGACCGCGACGCCGGCGAGCTTGGCGCGTTCGTGCAGCGGCACGCCGAGCTTGTCGTAGGTGTCGAGCAGTTCCTGCGGCACTTCGTCCAGCGAGGCGTATTTGGCCTTCGGCGCGGAGTAGTAGCTGATCGCCTGGAAATCGATCGGCCCGATCTTGAGTTTCGCCCAGTGCGGCACCGGCATGGTCAGCCAGTGCCGGTAGGCGGCGAGCCGCCAATGCGTCATCCACTCCGGCTCGTCCTTCTTCGCCGACAGCGCGCGCACGATGTCTTCGTTCAAGCCCGGCGGCAGCGAATCGGATTCGATCTCGGTGACGAAACCGGCATCGTAACGGCGGCCGAGCTGTTCGAGGATTTCGGAATTCTTTTCGACGGTGGTTTCGACGGCCATGGTCGCGTTCCTCAAACCGTCGCCAGCGTGGCGGGAATCGTGCGCGGCATGCGTCCGGCCGGCGCGAGCATTTCCGCCAGCGTCACCTTGCGTAGCGCATCGGCGACCACGTCGTTGATGCGGCGCCAGTTGGCGCGCACGCCGCAGGAGCTTTCGATGCCGCAGGCGCCGGCGTGCACGCTGCATTCGGTCATGCCGAGCGGGCCTTCCATCGCCTCGACGATGTCGACGAGGGTGATGCGCGCCGCGGGACGCGCGAGGCGGTAGCCACCGCTCGCGCCGCGGAAACCTTCCACCAACCCGGCCTGGGCCAGCGGCTTCAACACCTTGGCCACGGTCGGAACCTCGAGCCCGGCCTGTTCGGCGAGGCCGGTGGCGCTCAGCACCTCGCCCGGCCGCGCGGCAAGCACGGTCAGGACCAGGGTGGCGTAATCGGTGAGCTTGGTGACGCGGAGCATGAGCGTGGGCCGGAAAGCGTACCGGAATTGTACGATTTCACGCCTCCGCGCTCAAGCCGGCTTTTCACAGGCGGTGACGACTGTCACCCGCGATGGTTGACGGCTGCGAATGGCGCGCGCAGGTGCGTTGCGGAGAATCGCCTTCGTCCCTTTCGGACCGAGGATCCGCGATGAACACCCAGACCCGAAGCCCGTTCGAAACCTCCCTGCACACCGCCGCCAGCCAGCTGGTCGAACGTGCCGCGGCCTTGCCGACCGAAGCGGGGCGTCCGCAGGTGCTACGCTGGCTGCTGGCGATCGGAGCGCTGTTCATCGCCTGGCGCATGTGGCGCGGGCTGAAGTCGTTCCTGTGGGCGCTGTTCGGCCTGGCCGCGGTGCGCTATTTCCTCGGCGGCTGAGGCGGCGGGCTTCCCGCTCTGCTGCGCCGGATCAGGCGTCGCGCAGCAGCAGGATCGCGCGCAGGCCGCGCGGCGTATTCGCCTGCAACTGCAGTTCGCCGTGGTGCTGGCGCGCGATGCGCTCGACGATGGCGAGGCCCAGGCCGGTACCGCCGGTGCTGGCGCTGTGCACGAACGGCTGGCGCGCGCGCCTCGCGGCATCGGCGGACAGGCCCGGCCCCTGGTCGGAGACCTCGACCCGCCATGCGTCGCCGCTGCGCGAGAGGCTCAAGGCGAAGGTCGGTTCGCCGTGGCGTTCGGCATTTCCAAGCAGGTTCTCGATCGCGCGCAACAGCGCCATCGGCCGGCCGTGCACCGACGCTTGCGGCGGGAGGTCGGTGTCCCAGTCGTAGGCGGCAGCGGCGAGCGCGTTGCGGCAGATGGCGGCAAGGTCGACGGGCTCGATGGCTTCGTCGCGGCCGTCGCGCGCATACGCGATGAACTGCGACAGGATCGCATCGATCTCGTGGATGTCGCGTTCCATCCCGGCACGCAGGCCCGGATCGGTGCCGGGCAGCATCTCCAGTGCGAACTGCACCCGCGTCAGCGGCGTGCGCAGGTCGTGCGAGATCCCGGCCAGCATCAGGTTGCGTTCGGCCGCGGCCTCGCGCACCTCGCCGCTGGCGCGCAGCAGCACCGACTGCAGTTCGCGTACCTCGCGCGGCGCGCCGGACGAGGCGAGCACGATCTTCTCGCCACGCACCAGTGCGGGCGCGGCGGCGGCCAGCTGCTTCAACGGTTGGGTCAGGCGGCGGGCGAAATACGCCGCCGCCAGCCACACGAGCAAGGCGCAGCCGGCCAGCAGCAGTACCGAGAATTGCCGCGCGCCAACGCGCGCGCCTTGGGCGAAGGCCACCCATAGCGGTTGCGTGGTCTCGAGCTTGAGCCACAGCGCATCGCCTTGTGAACTGCGGCCGGCGATCACCTCGCGGTCGCCGAGCACGTGCCGCGCGCGGCTTTCGATCAGCGAAAACCAGGGCGAAAACCCATCCGGTTCCGCGACCGGCGGTTCGATGCGTACCTCCAGGCCGTTGCCGCGCAACAGTTCCAGCGTGCGTGCCGTCGGTTGCGCGCGATCGAGCGCCTCAACCGATTCGGCGAAGGCGTCGAGGCTGCGCAGCAATTGCACCGTCGGTGGACGGGTGGTGAGTTCGCGTCCCAGCAACACCGCGAGGGCCGTGGTACCGGCCAGCACCAGCACGATCACCAGCGCCAGTTGCGCGAACACGCCGCGCGCGGTGCGATTCATGCCTTCTCCTCCGGCGGGACGTAGACGTAACCCACGCCCCAGACCGTCTGCAGCAGGCGCGGTTGCTTCGGATCGTCCTCGATCAGCTTGCGCAAGCGCGCGACCGTGACGTCGATGCTGCGTTCCAGCGCTTCGTGCCCGCGGCCGCGGGCCAGGCTCATCAGCCGGTCGCGGCTCAGCGGCTGGCGTGGGTGGCGCAGCAACACCGACAGGATCGCGAACTCGCCACCGGTGATACGCAACGGGTCGCCGTCGCGACTCAATTCGCGGCGGCCGAGGTCGAGCACGAACGGTCCGAAGCGCACTTCACCGCCCTCGGCGAGCGGCGCGCCAGGTGCCTGCGGTGCGCTGCGGCGCAGGATCGCGCGGATGCGCGCCAGCAACTCGCGCGGATTGACCGGCTTGGGCAGGTAGTCGTCGGCGCCGATCTCCAGCCCGACGATGCGGTCGATCTCGTCGCCCTTGGCGGTCAGCATCACCACCGGCGTCTGATCGCCCTGGCCGCGCAGGCGGCGGCAGATATCCAGCCCGCTTTCGCCCGGCAGCATCAGGTCGAGGACGATCAGGTCGAAATGGCCGCGATCGAGTGCGTGTTGCATCTGCTCGCCGTCGCCGACGCCCTTTACCGCGAAATCCTGGGATTCGAGGTAGCGCTGCAGCAGTTCGCGCAGGCGCAGGTCGTCGTCGACCAGTAGCACGGTGGGCGGGGGCGGATCGGTTCCCATTCAGTCACTATCGCGGCCACCGCCGCCTTCGTGCAAATCCGGGGGAAGGCCCGCCGGGCGCGATTTGTAAACATGTGTTTCGCGCGACCCCGGCAGACGCATCTGCTCGCAGGAAGGCCGGGTCGCGTACATCTGGCGTACATCGACTCGGCGCAAAGTGGACACGTCGCCGCTCCCCCTTCCCCCGGCGGCCTCTTTACCCCAAACGAGGAGCACAACATGAACAAGTCCATCCTCACCGCGATCATCGCCACTACCCTGATCGCCGGTTTCGCGACCAGCGATGCCGGCGCCCGCGAACGTGGCCACAGCATGCACCGCACCGGCAATGCGCATGAAGGTAGTGTCTCCCGAGAGCGCGATAATTCCCGCATGCAAAGCGACCGCGACCGGCAGTGGCAACGCGACGGCCAAGGCAACGCCAGCGGTTCGACCAGCCATAACGTGACCGGTGCCAACGGCGGCAGCGCCGAACGCCAGGGCAGCTACTATCGCAACGCCGACGGCAGCGCCGGCCACGAAGGAAGCATGTCCGCGACCGGCAAGAACGGCGGCACGATGGAAAGCAGCGGAAGCACTACCCGTGACGCCGAGGGCAATGTCAGCGGCAGCCGCGATACCACCGCGACCGGCAAGAACGGCGGCACCTACAACGGTTCGACCTCCTGGGAGAACGGCCAGGTCACGCATACCGGCACGGTGACCGGTGCGAATGGTGGCACCGCCGAACGCCAGGGCAGCTACACCCGTGGCGACGATGGCAAGTTCGATGGCAGCCGCACCACCACCGCGACCGGCGCGAACGGTGGCACATACAACGGCTCGGCCACGTTGAACGACGGCCAGGTCAGCCACACCGGCACGCGCACCGGCGCGAACGGCGGCACGATTCAGTCCAGCGGTCAGTACAGCCGCGGCGACGATGGCAAGGTCGACGGCAGCCGCACCAGCACCGCGACCGGCCCGAAGGGCGCCACCTATAACGGTTCGACCACGGTGACCGACGGCCAGGTGACCCATACCGGTACCTGCACGGACGCTGCGGGTGCGGTCGTGGATTGCCCGCAACGCGATGACGGCGGCAACTGAGCCGCTGCGTTCAGTCCGACCGGTAATGGAACGAAAGCGCGCCAGGGATGGCGCGCTTTTTTCGTGCAAGGCCGGAATGGAACGCGGGTCGTGAATCCCCCGCGCGCGCAATGACGACTGGTGTTTCAGCCTGCCGTGGCAGGTGGCGCCGGCGGCAATACCCACTGCACGTAAGGTGCCTGCGGTACCTGTCCCGGGGGCAGGTAGTCGGGCGCGGGCTGTCCGCCCGGGCCCAGCGAGCGAATGAATCTGTACAGCGCCGTGCGATCGGTTTCGCTCATCGTCCGCATCGCGAAGTCGGGCATGGGCGGCCGCGTGTGCAGTTCGGCGCTGTATTTGAGCCAGGCCGCCTCGTCCATGTCCTGCAGCTTGAGCCGCAGGTTGGCGGGGTAGGTGGTGCCCCAGGGCCCGTTCCAGCCCAGCGGGGAACCCACCAGCCACTGCGCCTTCGGCACCTTGCCCCCGGATTCGGCATAGCCGGGCGTGTGGCAGTCGTTGCAGCCGGCGATCCTGACCAGGTACTCGCCGCGCGCAAGTAGCTCGGCGTCGCCGGAGGCGGCGGGGGATGTGGTTGAAGCCGCGGCGGCAGGGGGCGTCGGATTCGCGGAACAGGCGGCCAGTCCAAGGCAGGCGGCGAGCAGGATGTGGCGGGGAAATGCGTGTCTCATGATCGTGTCTATTGGGGGGAATGCCATGTTCACGCGGCACGGGACCAAGACCGGCCATGCGGTGACGCATGCCGTGGCATGGGTCACAATGACTTTTCACACCCTGCAGGCGAGAGCGATGCCGAAGTCGAAGTCCAAGGAGAAGAAGATCGAAGCCCGGCTGTCCGCGATCCATGGCAACGGCGTGTTCGCCACCGCGGCGATCGCCAAGGGCGAGCGCATCGTCCGCTACAAGGGCAAGCTGCGGACCCACGACGAGGTGGACGAGGCCTACGGCGACGACGACGAGAACGGCCACACCTTCCTGTTCACCCTCAACGACGACTACGTCATCGACGCCAACGTCGAGGGCAACATCGCGCGCTGGATCAACCACAGCTGCAGGCCCAACTGCGAGTCCGAGATCGAGGAAAACGGCAAGGGCAAGCGGCACAAGGACAAGGTGTTCATCCACGCCCTGCGCGACATCAAGGCCGGCGAGGAACTGACCTACAACTACGGCATCGTGCTCGACGAGCCGCATACCGCGAAGGTGAAGAAGCTCTGGGCCTGCAAGTGCGGGGCGAAGAACTGCACCGGGACGATGCTGCAGCCCAAGCGCTGACCCGGCGCGGAATCGAGGGGCCGGCGGCGACCCTGTCGTTGGTGCGCATGACTTGTGACAGTCGGTCGGCGCTCGTGCCGGCGCTAGCGTGCGCAGCGTCGGGACCGGCGTCCCGCGGGGAACCGGGAATGCGTCTTGCTCGAATCGCAATCATGCTGCTGTCGTTGCTCTGCGCGCCTGCGTGGGCGGTCGACGTGGACGGCCGCATCGATCCGGGCGAATGGCAGGACGCGCAGCATGTCACCGATTTCCGCCTGACCCAGCCATTGTCGCGGGCGCCTTCGCCGTATCCCACCGAGGCCTGGATCCTGGCAACACCGGAGGGTCTGGCGGTGGCATTCCGCAACACCCAACCCGCCAGCGTGCCGCGCACCCGCCAGGTCGTGTCGCGCGACGCAGGCGGGCCCTACGACCGCGTGAACCTGTATGTGGACTTCGACGGCGAAGGACGCGTCGGCTACAACTTCATGGTGATGCTGTCCGACAGCATCCAGGACGAGACGATCACCAACGAGAACCAGTTCAACACCGACTGGGACGGCGCCTGGCAACACGCGGTGTCCGAAGACGGCGACACCTGGTCGGTGGAAATGCTGATTCCCTGGTCGGTCGCGCCGATGAAGGACGGCCGCGACGGCAAGCGCACGCTGGGCGTGCAGCTCGACCGCGTGGTCGGCGTCACCGGCGAGCGCGTCGGCTGGCCGGCGATCTTCGGCGGCGAACCACGCTTCCTCAGTCAGTTCGCCAGGGTCGAGGTGCCGGAATACAGCCAGTCGCTGCTCGCGGTGACGCCCTATCTGTCCGGCCTGCACGACAACGTGCATGGCAAGGACGCGTTCGACACCGGCGTCGACATCTTCTGGAAGCCGAACGGCAAGTTCCAGCTGACCGCGACCCTCAATCCGGATTTCGGCCAGGTCGAGAGCGACCAGCTGGTGGTGAATTTCGGCGCCATCGAGACCTTCTTCAGCGACAAGCGACCGTTCTTCACCGAAAACCAGGGGTTCTTCGCGCTGCCCTTCGGTTCGCGCAATCCCGCCGATCAGCTTATCTACACGCGCCGGATCGGTGGTCCCGCCGATGACGGAAGTGGCGCAGGCGACGTCACCGCCGCGCTCAAGTTCAACGGCAGCATCTCGGGGTTCAATTACGGCGCGTTCGCCGCCAGCGAGGCCGACGCGGCCGGGCGCGATTTCTATGCCGCGCGCGTTACCCGCGAATTCGGCGAACAGGGCCTGGGCGTGATGATGACCCGCGTGGAGCGGCCGTTCCTCGATCGCCAGGCCGATGTGTTCTCCATCGACCACCACTGGAATCCGAACCGGAACTTCAGCATCAATTCCGCCGTCGTGCTGTCGAGCGTCGAGCAGGGCGGCGCGGGTGCCGACGACAGCGGTGCACAGACCCGCATCGATTACGACGCCGGCGACGGTTGGCGGCACCAGTTGTACCTGCTGCACCTGGGCAAGGACCTGCAGCTCAACGACTTCGGTTTCCTCGAGCGCAACAACTACAATTACCTGCGGTACGGGTTGTCGCACCGGATGACCGACCTGCCGAAGGATTCGCCCTTCGCCTCGCACGACTGGCAGTACGTGGCTGCCATGGATTACAACGACCAGGGCCTGCCGCTGACCCGCATCCTGGCGATCAAGCGCCAGAGCGACTACCGCGATGGCGGCACCCAGTTCTTCGAGATCGACTGGAACGGCAGTGGCCACGACGACCTGATCACCCGTGGCCACGGCGCGGTGCGGCTGCCGACCCGCTACAACTTCTTCTTCGAACGCTATTTCGCGCGCAAGCCGGAAGGGCGTTGGGAGCTGTATACCAACCTCCATTACGACAACGGCGGTTTCCGCGGCATCCGTTACGGCGCGCCCGAGTTCGACATCGAGCCGACTTACCACGTCAACGACACGCTGAGCTTCTACGGCGGGCTCGACGGTCGCTACAACCCGGACTGGCTGATCTGGCGCGGCGACAACCTGATCGGTTCCTACCGATCGCGAACCGTGTTCCTCACCACCGGGATGAACTGGCTGGTCAGCCCGAAGCAGGAACTGCGGGTGAAGCTGCAGGCCGTGGCCCTGGATGCCGTGGCGGTGCAGGCCTATCGCATCGCGCCCGGCGGCAACCCGATCGCCTCGGCCGAGGACATTCCCAATTTCGCGCTGCGCAACATGGGGTTCCAGATCCGCTATCGCTACGAACTCGCGCCGTTGTCGAACCTGTACATCGCCTACGTGCGCGGCGGCGCGCTGTTCGACGAGACCTTTGGCCCGGTCGGCGTCGGCCACCAGTTCGAGCGGGCCTTCGATCTGCGCGACAGCGAGCAATTGTTCGTGAAGCTCAGCTACCGTTTCGAGCTGTAGCGGGTCACGGCGTGGTTTCGCGCAGCTTCGCCGAAGAGATGCGCCACGCGCGATCCTCGGCGCTGGCGCCATCTACCACGGTGCGATGCAGGACATAGCTGCCGACATAGCCGTGGCGGCTGCCGTCGGCGTGGGTGGCCGACACCGTGACCGGGATTTCGATGTAGCGCTGGCCGGCGCCAGCGTCCTCGTCGCCGGGAGGCCCGATCTGCACGCTCACGCCGGTGGTGTCGGCGAATCCGTTCGCGAACTGCTGCGCGCTCTGCTGGCTGGCGGCGCCGCCTTGCGACCATAGTCGGTACGCGCGGCCGTAATCGTGCGCATCGATCGCGGCGTAGTAATCGCGGACCAGTTGCACCGCATCGCCGGGCCCGGGCTCGACGATGTTGCCCGCCGGCGGCGCGGAAGGGTTGGGTTCGCCCACGGCGATGCCTTGCGTATCAGGCGGAATCGCAGCGTCGGCCGCATTCACCACGGTCGAAGGCGCGGGCGGCGCCGGCGTGCCGATCGCGCCGGGGCCGGGTGTGCCGGGCATGCCGGTGACCGATCCCTTGCCGGCATCGGGCGCGGGCAATGCGGCATCGGCGTCCGGTTGCGCGGCCTGTTGCTGGTTTCCGCAAGCGGCGAGCGCGAGTGCAAATGCGATGGCGAAGAGCGTCCGTTTCATGTCACTGCCCCAGGTGCACGACGACCTGGCCATTGTCGATCGTGGTCGAGTCGATGCGCCGCGCGCCGATGCGTTCGACCAGGCTGTTGTCGAACTGATAGACCGGCTCGCTGCGCGCGTAGTCGTCCAGCCAGCGGTTCACCAGCTCGCGACCGGTCGCGTTCATCGCGCCGCCGAGGCCGGGGAAATCCGCCGATTCCAGCGTCGGCTGGTCGAGGTGCAGGCCATGCGTGCCGGGGTCGAAGCGCAGTCCGCTGGCGATGGCCATGTGCCCGGATGGCGTCGCGTCGCGTCCGAGCGTGCCGATGCCGACATCGAAATCCAGGCGCAGGCGATGGCTGTCGGCGGGAATGCTCAGGCGTGGATGGACGATGCGCAGGGAAACGAGCCCGTCCAGCTTCTTGTAGTCGCGCGGGAAGCGCCGGTCGAGTTGCGCCTGCAATTGCGGCGCGGTGAAGGCGAGCTGGTTGCCGAGCATCGCGGCGACCGCGCCGAGGCCGGAACACGCGGCGAGCAGCAGTGCGATGCACGCGGCGGCGGCGAACGTCGCGGCGCGAGGCAGGGAACGATAGCGATGCATGGCGATGCCCTCGATGGCCTGCGCGCCACCATGCCGCGCGGCGGATGAACGCAGGGTCACGGAACCAGACGCGTTCAGAGCGTCTTGCGTGCCGGGTTCAGCCACGCCAGCAACAGGCCGAGCAACAGCATCGCGATGGTGCTGTAGATCATCTGCTTGTGCACCAGCGCCGCCGGCAGCGGCTGCACCGCGTAATAGATCAGGTAGCCGGGAATGGTCGCCATCACCGCGATCGCGGCGCCGAAACGCAAGCCCTGCCCGAGCACGGAACGACCCGCCTGCATGCCCTTGCGATACAGCCAGGTCAGGCCGAAGCCGATCAGCAGGTGCGCGCCGAGCATGTACGGCATGTAGGCGCTGGCGTCTTCCGGTCCGCGGTAGAGGCCGTTCGGCACCAGCGCGGTGTAGTCCGGTTGCAGCAGCACGCCGTGGATGAGGAAGTCGAGCAACAGCGCGGCGACCGAGACGACGATGCCGCAGATCCAGAAGCGCTTGTCCATGAGTTCCTCCCGAATGGCGCGACGATGCTAGCGCGACGCCAGCGCGGCCGACAGTCCCGATCGGGCGGCGTCGTCTGTGTCGTGCGCGGGGCGAAGAAAAAGGCCGGATTCCCTGCGGAATCCGGCCTTTCGCGTCGCGAAGCTGGCGCTGCGATCAGGCCGCGGCGTCCTTCAGCTTCTTCAGCGGGCGCACCTTGACCTTGACCGTGGCCGGCTTGGCCGCGAACCACTGCTCTTCCTTGGTGAACGGGTTGATGCCCTTGCGCTTCGGCTTGGCCGGCACGTTGACCACGGTGACCTTCAGCAGGCCCGGCAGGGTGAAGGTGCCCGCGCCCTTCTTGTTGACCGAACCGGCGACCGCGCCTTCGAGGCCCGCGAGCACCGCACGCACGTCGCGCGGGGCCACGCCGCTGGCGTCGGAGATGTGCGCGACCAGGCCGGCGCGGTTCAGCGCGGTCTTGATCGGCTTCGGAGCGGCCGGCTTGGCGGCGGGCTTGGCGGCGGACTTCTTCTTGGCAGCGGCTTTCTTCTTTGCCATGTGCGTGTGATTCCCTCGTCGTGTTTGGTGTGTAGTCCGGCGGATATGCCGGCGCCAGCGCAATGTATTGCAGAAAAACCGCGGCGCCAAGCCCCGCGGGCGCTTTTTTTTCAGGGATTTTTCGGTTGCTTGCGGAATGCGTTTTCCCCGGGAGGCGAACCCGGGGAGATCGGCGTCACTCTTCCTCGTGCCGCGGCTTCCAGGATTCGACCAGCTTCTGCTGTACTTGCGCAGGAACCGGTTCGTAGTGGCTGAAATCCAAGGCATAGCGGCCGCGGCCTGCGGTCACCGACTTGAGTTCCGCGGCGTAGCCATCGAGCTCCGACAGCGGCACTTGCGCCCGGACCACGATCTCGCCGCCGCGCTCGGAATCGGTGCCACTGATGCGCGCGCGCTTGGCCGACAGGCCGCCGCTGATGTCGCCCATGTGCTGTTCCGGCGCGTGCACTTCCAGATCGACGATGGGTTCGAGCACCTGCGGCCTGGCCTTGGCGATGGCATCGAGGAAGGCCTTCTTGCCGGCGGCCACGAATGCGACTTCCTTGCTGTCCACCGGATGGTGCTTGCCGTCGTAGACAATGACGCGCACGTCCTGCAACGGATGCCCGGAGATCGCGCCGCCGGCCAGCACCTGGCGTACGCCTTTTTCCACCGCCGGCATGAATTGTCCGGGGATGGTGCCGCCCTTGACCTCGTCCACGAATTCGAAGCCGCCGCCGCGTGGCAAGGGTTCGATGCGCAGGAACACCTCGCCGAACTGGCCGGCGCCGCCGGTCTGCTTCTTGTGCCGGTGGTGGCCCTCGGCTTTGGCGCCGACGGTTTCGCGGTAGGCGATGCGCGGCGGATGGGTCTTCACTTCCACGCCGAAACGCTGTTTCAGGCGATCGAGCATGATTCGCAAATGCAGGTCGGAAAGGCCGCGGATCACGGTCTCGTTGAGTTCGGCCTGGTGTTCGACCGCGAACGCCGGGTCTTCCTCGGCCAGCTTGTGCAGCGCGGTCGAGAGCTTCTGTTCCTGGCCCTTGCTCGCCGCCTCGATCGCGAGCCCGAACATCGGCTTGGGGAAGTTCGCCGGCGCGAGATGGATCTGATCCTCGTCGTGCGAGTCGTGCAGCACCGCGTCGAAGTGCAGTTCCTCCACCTTCGCCACCGCGGCGATGTCGCCGGGCACCGCCTGCGCGATCTCCACGTGCTCCTTGCCCTTGAGCTTGAACAGGTGGCTGACCTTGAACGGCTTCTTGCCGTCGTCGATGAACAGCTGCGAATCCTTCTTCACCGTGCCCTGGTACACGCGGAACACCGCGAGCTTGCCGACGAAGGGATCGTTGACGATCTTGAACACGTCGGCGATCACGTGCGCCTTCGGGTCGGGCCTGGCGTCGAGCGGCTTCGCGTCGGCGCCGCTGCCTTTCACGAACGGTGGCGGATTGGCCTCGCCCGGATGCGGGAACAGGCGTTCGGCGACGCCGAGCAGTTCCTTCACCCCGACGCCGCTGCGCGCGGAGACGAAACACACCGGCACGAGGTGGCCTTCGCGCAGGCATTGCTCGAATGCGTCGTGCAGTTCCGCGCCCGAAAGCCCGCCCTCGCCGAGGTCGAGGTAGTGATCCATCACGGTTTCGTTGATCTCGACCACCTGGTCGAGGATCTTCTGGTGCCAGTCCGCGACCGGGCCGAGGTCGGAATCGCCACCGCTGCCGCTGAAACAGTCGACGACCTTTTCCCCGCCGTCCGCCGGCAGGTTCACCGGCAGCGCTTCCGGCCCGAATTCGTCGCGCAGCTGTTGCAGTACGCGCGCGCAGTCCGCGCCGTCGTGGTCGATCTTGTTGACGATCACCGCGCGGCACAGGCCGCGTTCGGCGGCGCGTTCCATCATCCGCCGGGTGCCGTATTCGACGCCGGCATCGGCATCGACCACCACCGCGACCGTTTCCACCGCCGCCAGCGCGGACAGCGCCGGACCGCGGAAATCCGGGTAGCCGGGGGTGTCGACGAGATTGACGTGGATGCCGGCGTGGTCGGTGCTGGCGATCGCGGCGTCGATGGAATGCCCGCGTTCCTTCTCGATGGGATCGAAATCGGACACGGTGCTGCCGCGCTCGACGCTGCCTGCCGCCTGGACTGCGCCGCCGGCCTGCAGCAGGGCTTCGAACAAGGTGGTTTTGCCGGCGCCGGGGTGGCCCGCGAGGGCCACGTTGCGGATCTGTTCGGTCGAGTAGGACATGAGCCCGTTCCTCCTTCGCATGCGGATGGACGTGGCGTCATGGCTGTCCGCGCTTCGCGCCGGAGCGTTGGCGCTCGGCGGGCGGTCATGGCGGGAGGCCACCTTAGCCCGCGAATGCGGCACGCGGCAACGCCCCGGCCGCTGTCGCGCAGGTAAACGCCGCGTGACGATGGCGACCGGATTCAGCACGCCTTTACCGCTCCGACCCGAGGATGCCCCCGCGCCATCCCGGCGTCCGGAGCACACACATGAAGCGTCTTTCCGCCTCGCTGCTCGCCATCGGCCTTGCCGCCGGCAGCGGTCTCGCCTCGGCGCAGTCCTACGGTTCGTACGGCAACCAGGGCAATGCCTACGATCGCGAGCAGGGTTATGCGCAGCCCGCCAATGGCGGTTATTACGACTACGCCCGCGTGATCCGCGTGGATCCGGTGATGGGTTCGGGCTATGGCAATGCGTCGTCGCAGCGCTGCTACAGCGAAAGCGACCGCAGCTACGCCCAGGGCGGCTACGGCCAGTCCGGCAACGGCGGCGGCTATTACGACCAGTACGGCAATTACCACCGCAACGGTTCCGGCAACAACGGCTACTACGACCAGTACGGCAGCTACCACCCTGCCGGCGGTGGCAGCAACACCGGTCGCACCGTTGCCACCGTGGTCGGCGGCATCGCCGGCGCGGTGCTGGGCAGCAAGGTCGGTGGTGGCAGCGGCAGCGTCGCCGCGAGCGCGATCGGCACCATGGTCGGCGGCATGGCCGGGCGCCAGGTTTACGACAACTCGCACCGCCAGCAGCGCACCGCGACCGTGCAGATCTGCGACCCGGTGCCGGTGAACGGCTACTACGGCGGCAATGCGAACAACGTCGCTACCGGCTACGACGTGACCTACGAATATGCCGGCCGCCGCTACACCACGCGCACCAGCTACAACCCGGGCGAGCGCATCCGCGTGCGCGTGGACGTGCGTCCGGAATAAGGCATCGCATCAGGGAGGGATCCAGTCGATGGAACGACCAAGGGGCATTCGGGCCCCTTTTCGTTTCAACGCCAATCGATCTCCCCACACACCACGCTGCACACGCGGCCGCCGGACCAGACGTCGCCAGCGGCATCGACCGCGAGTTCGATGATCGCGTCGTGGCCGACTTCGCGGCCCTGGCTGACGCGGTAGAAACCAGAATCGCCTGGTAACGCATCGCGATCCGCGAGCCACGCCGCCAGCGTCGCGTTCGCCGCACCCGAAGCCGCGTCCTCGAACGGCGCCGGCGCGCCGACCCAGGCGCGCACCGCGAGGTAGTACACCGGATCGTCGCTGCGCGCGAACACGCACAGGCCCATGCTGTCGGTGGCGTTGGCGAGGCGTTCGATCGCATCCCACTCCGGTGTCGCGGAACGCAATGACGCCTCGTCGGCGAGTTCGGCCAGCCACCAGCGGCGGCCGCCATCCATCAATGCCTGCGGCAACGCGCCCAGCGCGAGGCCGGCGAGCGCTGTGCGCAAGCGCGTGTCGCCGGCTTCGGCGATTTCCAGGACGCGCGACTTCGGCGTGCGCACCGCGATCGTGCGCTCGAAACCTGCGCCGGACACACGCAGCGGCAGCAGGCCGGCCTTGCCTTCCTGCACCAGCACACCGTCGCGCGGCGAAGCGATGCCGGCTTCGAGCACCGCGTGCGCGGTGCCGACGCTGGGGTGGCCTGCGAACGGCACTTCGCGGCGTGGGCTGAAGATGCGGATGCCGTAGCTCGCCTCGGGCGAGGTCGGCGGGAACACGAAGGTGGTTTCCGGCAGGCGCGTCCAGCGTGCGATCGCCTGCATCGCCGCGTCGTCGAGGCCCTCGGCGTCGAGGACCACGGCCAGGGGATTGCCGGCGCCGGGGCGGTCGGCGAAGACGTCGCATTGCAGGTAACGACGAGGCATGGCAGGTCACGGCGCGAGGGGCGCGCAGCTTACCAATCCAGCCGGCCGTCGATGACCTGTTGCACCTCGCCGCCGATCCAGACCTCGCCTTCGTCGTCGACCTGGACATGGACGCGGCCATCGCGACCGAGTTCGCGACCCTGGCTGGCGACGTAGCGGCCGTCGCGCCCGGGCAGGCGTCCCTGCCGGTGCAGCAATGCGGCGATCAATGCGTTCGCGCTGCCGGTGACCGGATCCTCGGGCACGTTGACCGCGTCGCCGGGGCAGAACGCGCGCACGACCAGGTCGTGGCCGCCGCCATGCTCGAACGCGAAGATCGCGACGCCGGTGGCGCGGGTCGCATTCGTCCATGCGGCGATCGCGGCGAAATCGGGTGCGAAGCCGCGCACTTGCGTCGGCGATGCGGCTTCGACCAGCCACCAGGGCGGGCCGTTGCTGCACAGCGCGGCGAGACGATCCGGCGCAGCGATCGCGTCCAGTCCCGCGGGAAGCGGGACTGCGAGTTCTTCCACGAGCCGCGCGCGCGGGCTACGCACCGCGACGTGGAATCCGTCGCCTTCGCCCGACACTTCCACCGGCAGCAGGCCGGCTCCGCATTGCTGGACGAGCCGGCCTCCACGCGGCAGCGCCAGCCGGTGCGCGACCGCGACCCAGGCCGCGCCCACGCTGGGATGCCCGGCGAAGGGCAATTCGCTGGCCGGGGTGAAGATGCGGATGCGATAGTCCGCGCCCGTGTCGGGCGGCAGAAAGAAGATCGTCTCCGACAGGTTCAGCCACGCGGCCAGCGCCTGCATCGCGGCGGCGTCCATGTCGCCGGCGTCGAACACCACGCCGAGTGGATTGCCGGCGCCGGGGCGGTCGGCGAACACGTCGCATTGCAGGTAGCGGCGCGCGGTGCGGGGTGGAGGCATCGACTAGAATCGCGGTTCACGCCCGATCTCCGGGCAGTCTCCGCATTCTATGTCGCCCGCCCGTCCCGCCGACGCTTCCTGGACCGTGCTCAAGTTCGGCGGTACTTCGGTGTCGAAGCGCGGGCGTTGGGATGAGATCGGCCGGATCGCATCGGCGCGTGCCGGCGAGGGCCGCGTGCTGGTGGTGGTGTCGGCGCTGTCGGGCGTGACCAACGAATTGCAGGCCATTGCGAACGGCGACGACATCGCCGGACGCATTGCGGCGCTGGTCGAACGCCACCGCGGGTTCTGCGCCGAACTCGGCCTCGATCCCGAAGTTGCTGTGGGCGAACGCCTGCGTTCGCTGCAAGCGCTGCGCGACGATCCGCGTTCGGCCTCGCGTCCGCTCGCATGGCAGGCCGAAGTGCTGGCGCAGGGCGAACTGCTGTCGTCCACGCTAGGCGCCGCATACCTGCGTTCGCAGGGATTGGATTTCGGCTGGTGCGATGCGCGCGACTGGCTGCGCGCGCTGGCGATGCCGAACCAGAGCGAGTGGGCGCTGCGCCTGTCGGTGAACTGCGCGCACGAAGGCGATGCCGCGCTGCGTTCGCGCTTCGCCGATCAAACAGCGCGGATGCTGCTCACGCAAGGCTTCATCGCGCGCCACGACGACGGCGGCAGCGCGATCCTCGGTCGCGGCGGTTCGGATACCTCGGCCGCGTACTTCGGCGCGCTGCTCGGCGCACGCCGCGTGGAAATCTGGACCGACGTGCCCGGCATGTTCAGCGCCAATCCGCGCGAGGTGCCGGACGCGCGCCTGCTGGCGCGGCTGGATTACGCCGAGGCGCAGGAAATCGCCACCACCGGCGCGAAAGTCCTGCATCCGCGTTCCATCGCGCCCTGCCGCGATGCAGGCGTGCCGATGGCGATCCTCGACACCACCAATCCGGAACTCCCCGGCACGCGCATCGATGCCAGTGTCGCCGCGGTGCCGGGCGTCAAGGCGATCAGTCGCCGCAACGGCATCGTGCTGGTGTCGATGGAATCGATCGGCATGTGGCAGCAGGTCGGCTTCCTCGCCGACATCTTCGAGCGCTTCCGTCGCCACGGCCTGTCGGTGGACCTGATCGGTTCCTCGGAAACCAACGTCACCGTCTCGCTCGATCCCTCCGACAACCTGGTCAGCACCGACGTGCTGGCGAAACTGTCCGAAGACCTCGCCGAAGTGTGCCGGGTCAAGGTGATCGCGCCATGCGCGGCCATCACCCTGGTCGGGCGCGGCATGCGTTCGCTGCTGCATCGCCTGTCCGACATCTGGGCCACGTTCGGGCGCGAACGCGTGCATTTGATCTCGCAGTCGTCGAACGACCTCAACCTCACCTTCGTCATCGACGAAGCCGACGCCGACGGCCTCATCCCGCAACTGCACGCGGAGCTCATCCGCAGCGGCGCGATGCCGGTGCACGATGCCGGCGTGTTCGGCCCGAGCTGGCGCACGCTGCTGCACGGCGCACCGCAACGCGCATTGCCGTGGTGGCGCTTCGAGCGCGAACGCCTGGTCGATCTCGCGGAGCAGGGGACGCCACGCTACGCCTACCACCTGCCGACGGTGCGCGAACGCGCGCGGCAGCTTGGCGCGATCGATGCCATCGACCGCCGCTATTACGCGATCAAGGCGAATCCGCACCCGGCGATCCTGCGCGCACTGGTCGCCGAAGGTTTCGGCCTGGAATGCGTGTCGCAGGGCGAACTCGAACGCGTGTTCGAAACCTTGCCGGACCTCGCGCCGGAACGCGTGCTGTTCACGCCCAGCTTCGCACCCATCGGCGAATACCGAGCCGCGTTCGAACGCGGCGTCACCGTCACCGTCGACAACGTCGAGTTGCTGCGGCGCTGGCCGGACGTGTTCCGCAGCCGCGCGCTGTGGCTGCGCATCGACCTCGGCTACGGCGACGGCCACCACGAAAAGGTCAGCACCGGCGGCAAGGAGGCGAAATTCGGCCTGCCAGCGCAGCGCGTGGACGAATTCGTCGATCTCGCGCGTTCGCTCGGCATCGCGATCACCGGCCTGCACGCGCACCTGGGCAGCGGCGTCGACAACGGCGGCCACTGGAAGGCGATGCTGGACGAACTCGCCGGTTTCGCCCGGCGCATCGGCAGCGTGGAGGTCATCGACATCGGCGGTGGCTTGCCGATTCCCTATCGTGCCGACGAGGAAGCATTCGACCTCGACGCGTGGGCCGCGGGCCTCGCGGACCTGAAGCGCGTGCATCCCGCCTTCAAGCTGGCGATCGAGCCCGGCCGTTTCCTCGTCGCCGAAGCCGGCGTTCTGCTCGCCCACGCCACGCAAGTCGTCGAGAAGGACGGCGTGCACCGGGTCGGCCTCGATGCCGGCATGAATACGCTGATCCGCCCGGCGCTGTATGACGCGTGGCACGATATCGCCAACCTGTCACGCCTCGACGACGGCGACGCGGCGATGTTCGACGTCGTCGGCCCGATCTGTGAATCCAGCGACCTGTTCGGCAAGGATCGCCGCCTGCCGCGCGCGACCGCGCCGGGCGACGTGATGCTGGTCGCCGATGCCGGTGCCTACGGTTTCAGCATGGCCAGCACATACAACCTGCGGGCGCTGCCGGCAGAGGACCTGCTTGAAAAAGGCATGACCGAATGAATACCTGGAATTTCGATCGCGACGCGATCCGCGTGTTCCGCTTCGTGCGCTGCGACTTCGACGCGCAAACCGGGATCGCGCAACTGGTGTACGCCTTCGACGACGGCCCGGAGCTGGTCGAAACCGTGGTCGTGCCGGGCGCGCCGTTCGATCTCGACGCTGCGCGCGCCGCCGCGGCCGAACGCGCGCTGCGCCTGCTGCACCTCGTCGCCGGCGTCAGCTACTACAAGGCCGCGGTGCCGGAAGAGATCCGCATCGATGGCTACGCCATCGACGCCGACACCGTTGCGCTGCTGGAAAGCCTGTACCTGCATGGTCTCGGCGAGTTCGCCTATCGCAATGGCTTGAACCTGCATGGAAAGATCAAATTCCCGGTGGGTGTTCTCCCTCCCCCGCAGGCGGGGGAGGGTTGGGGTGGGGGCAATGCAGGTCACACGGGATCGCCCCCATCCGCCCTTCGGGCACCTTCCCCCGCAAGCGAGGGAAGGGTGTCGACGATTGGCCTGCGCGAAGATTCCTTGCAAGGGCGTGCGCTGGTCGCGATCGGCGGCGGCAAGGATTCGCTGGTCAGCATCGAGGCCTTGCGCGAGCTCGACGTCGAGCAGACCGTCACATGGATCGGTGGTTCGCAGCTGATCGCCGCCTGCGCCGCGCGCACCGGCCTGCCCACGCTCAACATCGGCCGCCAACTCGCGCCGCAGCTGTTCGAATACAACCGCCAGGGCGCGTGGAACGGCCACATCCCGGTGACCGCGGTGAACTCCGCGATCCTGGTGTTCGCGGCGGTGCTGCTCGGCTTCGACCAGGTGGTGTTCTCGAACGAACGTTCGGCCAGCTACGGCTCGATCATTCCCGGTACCGGCGAAGTCAACCACCAGTGGTCGAAGGGATGGGAGTTCGAATCCGCGTTCGGCGAATACGTGCAGCGACGCATCGCCGCGGATTTACGCTACTACTCGCTGTTGCGCCCGCTCAGCGAGCTCGCGGTCGCGCGCCAGTTCGCGAAGAGCGACCGCTACGACGCGTGGTTCTCCAGCTGCAACCGCAACTTCCACCTGCTCGGCGAACGCCCGGCCGCGCGCTGGTGCGGGGTCTGCCCGAAATGCCACTTCGTGTTCCTCGCGCTGGCGCCGTTCATGCCCAAGCCGCGGCTGACCGCGATCTTCGGCCGCAACCTGCTCGATGATCCGGCGCAGACGGCCGGCTACGACGCCCTGCTCGAGTTCGAGGACCACAAGCCGTTCGAATGCGTCGGCGAAGGCCGCGAATCGCGCGCGGCGATGGCGGCACTGGCGCAGCGGCCGGAATGGCGCGAGGACGCGCTGGTCGAACGCTTCGCGCGCGAGATCGCACCGCAACTCGACGCGACGGAACTGCGGATCGAACCGCTGCTGGCGCTGGAAGGCGAGCATCGCATCCCGCCCGCGCTGTGGGAACGCCTGCGTGTCCGCTTCGCCGCCTGACATCGCCGCGCTCTCCGGGCTGCGCGTCGCCCTGTGGGGTTGGGGCCGCGAAGGCCGCGCCGCGCATCGCGTGATCCGCGCGCGACTTCCGCGACAGCCGCTCGCGTTGTTCTGCAGCGAAACCGAGGCCGACGATGCCTCGGCGCTTAATGATTCGCTGCTAGCGGTCGAATGCGAGGCGACGGGCGAGGCCTTGTCCGCCTTCGATGTCGTCGTCAAGTCGCCGGGCATCAGCCCGAACAAGCCGGAAGCGCTGTTCGCGGCCGAACGAGGCACGCGTTTCATCGGCGGCACCGGGCTGTGGTTCGCCGAACACGCACGCGACGGCACGATGCAGCGCACGTTCTGCGTCACCGGCACCAAGGGCAAGAGCACGACTACTGCGCTGCTCGCGCATCTGTTGCGTGCCGCAGGTTTGCGCACTGCATTGGCCGGCAACATCGGACTGCCATTGCTGGAACTGGTCGACGAGTCCGCCGACGCATGGGCGATCGAACTGTCGAGCTACCAGACCCGCGACGTCGCCGCCTCCGGCGCGTGCCCGCGCATCGCCATCGTCACCAATCTCCATCCCGAGCACCTCGACTGGCACGGCAGCGAGCAGCGCTACGTCGCCGACAAGCTCGCGCTGCTGACCGAAGCGAAGCCGCAAATCGCCGTGCTCAACGCCGAGGATCCGACGCTCGCATCGCTCGCGCTACCCGATAGCGAGATCCACTGGTACGGCGACGAACGCGGCTGGCACCTGCGCGGCGACGCATTGCATCGCGGGGATGTTTTCGTGATGGACACCTCGTCGCTGCCGCTTCCGGGCCGCCACAACCGCGGCAACCTGTGCGCGGTGCTGACCGCGCTGGAAGCGTTCGGACTGGATGCGGTCGCGCTGGCGCCGCATGCGGTGTCGTTCAATCCGCTCCCGCACCGGCTGCAACCGGTCGGCGAACGCGACGGCATCCGCTACGTCGACGATTCCATCAGCACCACGCCGCACGCCACGCTTGCCGCGCTGGCGCTGTATCGCGAACGCGAAGTCGTGGTGCTGGTCGGCGGCCACGACCGCGGCCTGCCGTGGCGGGAATTCGCCGACGCGATGCGCGAACACGCGCCCGTCGCCATCGTCACCCTCGGCCACGGCATCGCTGGCCAGAACGGCGATCGCATCCACGCGCTGCTCGCGCCGCTGGCGGCGGAAGGCCGGTTCGCGTTGTCGTCGGCGCGCGACCTCGATGCAGCGTTGCCCCAGGCGCGCGCAGCCTTGCCGAACGGCGGCGTGGTCCTGTTGTCGCCGGGCGCGCCAAGCTTCGGCCTGTACCGCGATTACGTCGCGCGTGGCCGCCGCTTCGCCGAGTTGGCCGGCTTCGATCCGGATGCGACCGCCGGGATTCCGGGAATGGGGATCCTCTGAGTTGTCATCCTGAGGCGTAGCCGAAGGACCTGCTGTTCCCGAGACAAGCCAAAACAGGTCCTTCGCTGCGCTCAGGATGACAACGCGTTTCACGCCTGCGCAACAGCTTCGGCGTAGGCTCGCTGCATTTCCAACGAGGACACCGCCATGCGCCGACCGTTTTTCGACAGACTGGTCTTCGCCATCGGATTGCTGTTCGCCACCATGCCCGTCTTCGCGAAAATGCAGGCGAAGCCGGTGGAATGGGCCATCGACGGCAAGGCCTTCAGCGGTTTCATCGTGTACGACGACGCCACCAGCGCAAAGCGCCCGGGCGTGCTGATGGTGCCGGACTGGAAGGGCGTCAGCGACAGCGCGCTGGCCAAGGCCGAGCATGTCGCCGGTCGCGATTACGTGGTGCTGCTCGCCGATGTGTACGGCAAGGACGTGCGGCCGAAAGACGACAAGGAAGCCTCGGCGCAGGTGCAGTCCTTGTACGCCGACCGCGAGGTGTTGCGTGCTCGCGCGAGCAAGGCGCTGGAGGTGCTGCGTGCGCAGGCTGCGGACGCGCCCATCGACCTGCGCACGATCGGGGCCATCGGCTACTGTTTCGGTGGTGCGACGGTGCTCGAACTCGCGCGCAGCGGCGCCGACCTTGCCGCGGTCGTCACGTTCCACGGCGCCTTGAACACCGACAAGCCGGCGGTGCGCGGCAACTTCAAGCCCAGCCTGCTGGTGTTGAACGGCGCCGACGACAGCTACGTCGCCAAGGACATCCCCGCGTTCGAGAAGGAAATGAACGATGCCGGCGTGGACTGGCAGTTCGTCAACTTCAGCGGCGCGGTGCACTGCTTCGCGCTGCCGGATGCGCACAACCCGCCGGGCTGCGTCTACAACGAGTTGGCGATGCGCCGCGGCGAGCGGATGATGCGGGTGTTCTTCGCCGAACGCTTCGGTTACATGCTGGCTGGAAGCCCGCTGGCGAAGAAATAACGGAACTCACGACGGCGCAGGCCGGCCGCGCGCCCGAAGGGAAGGCGCGCGGCTCCATCCGGGGGAAGGGGAATGGGCGAAGTCGGGGACGTCGCGGCGACGACCGGCGAAAAGCCGTTGCCCGCGCGCCAGGTCGCGGCGGTTTGCGTCGGCAATGCGCTCGAGTTCTACGACTTCGTCACCTACGCGTTCTTCGCCGCGCAGATCGGCCGGACCTTCTTTCCCGCGCAGGAACGCGACATCAGCCTGCTGGCATCGCTGGCGACCTTCGGCGCGGGGTTCCTGACCCGGCCGCTCGGTGCCTGGGTGATCGGGCGCATGGGCGACCGCCGCGGGCGCAAGCCGGCGATGCTGCTGTCGTTTTCGCTGATCGGCATCGCCAGCATCGGCTTGCCGCTGACGCCTTCGTACGCGTCGATCGGCGTGCTCGCGCCGGTCCTGGTGATCGCCTTCCGCCTGCTGCAGGGCTTCGCGCTCGGCGGCGAAGTGGGGCCGAGCACCGCGTTCATGATGGAAGCTGCGCCGGTGCACCGGCGCGGCCTGTACATCTCGCTGCAATCGATGAGCGCGGATGCGGCGACGCTGGTGGCGGGAACGGTCGGCGTGGTGCTCGCGCACGCATTGAGCGAACCACAACTGGATGCCTGGGGCTGGCGCGTGGCGCTGCTGGTGGGCACGGCGATCGTGCCGTTCGGGCTCTACCTGCGCCGCACGCTCGGTGAAACCCTGCACGCGGCCACGCGGGGTCGCGACGGCGAAACTCCCCCGGGGGGACTCAGCCGGATCGCCGTGCTCGGACTGGCGATGCTGGCCGCGGCGACGACGACCAACTACATCCTCGACTACCTCACCACCTACGCCAGCGCGACCTTGGGCATGCCTTCGAAACTCGCGCTGGGCGCGACCGCGATCGTCGGCCTGTGTGGCGTGATCTGCGATCCGCTCGGCGGCTGGCTGTCCGACCGGTTCGGGCGCAAACCGGTGATGCTGGTGCCGTTCACCTTCCTGCTGTTCGCGATCTTTCCCTGCTTCTGGCTGCTTGGGCAAGTGCGCACCGCGCCGGTGCTGTTCGGGATCACCACGGTGCTGGCGGTCGCGGCACTGCTGTCCACCGCGGTGTTCCTGGTGGCGATCACCGAATCGCTGCCGGCGCATCGGCGTTCCGGCGGGCTGTCGCTGATCTACGCGATCTCGATCTCGGTCTTCGGCGGCTCGACCCAGTTCGTCGCCAGCTGGTTGACGCATGCCACCGGCAATCCGCTGGCGCCGGCCTGGTACATGGCCGGTGCGGTGCTGGTGGGCCTGGTCGCGATCGCCCTGTTGCCGGAAACCGCGCCGGTCAAGCGCGGCATCCGCGCCTAGCGGTCGCGTTCCACCGAGTACGCGGCGAGCCCGCGCAACGCTGCGGTCGCATCGTTGTCGGCGAGGCCATCGAGCGCGCGCATCGCCTTGTCGGCGAAGGCGCGGGCGCGTTCGCGGCTGTAATCCAGCCCGCCGGTGGCATGGATCGCCTCGAGCACGCGCGGCATCGCGGCGACGTCGCCGTGCTCGATCGCGGCACGCAGCGCCGCGCGCGTGGCTTCGTCGCTGTGCTGCATCGCGTGGATCAGCGGTAGGGTGGCCTTGCCTTCGGCGAGGTCGTCGCCGAGGTTCTTGCCCAGTGCCTCGGCATCGGCGTCGTAGTCGAGCACGTCGTCGGCGATCTGGAAGGCGTAGCCGAGGTTGAGGCCGTAATCGTGCAGCGCATCGCAGGTGGCGGCATCCGCGCCGGCGAGCAGCGCACCGAGGCGGGTTGCAGCCGCGAACAGCACCGCGGTCTTGCGCTCGACCACTCGCAGGTAGGCGGCTTCGTCGGTATCCGGGTTGCGCACGTGCAGCAGCTGCAGCACCTCGCCTTCGGCGATCAGGTTGGTCGTGTCGGCGAGGATGCGCATCACTTCCATCCGGTCGAGTTCGACCATCAGCTGGAAGCTGCGCGAATACAGGAAATCGCCGACCAGCACGCTGGCCGCGTTGCCGAACACCGCGTTGGCGGTGCGGCGGCCACGGCGCAGGTCGGAGTCATCGACCACGTCGTCGTGCAGCAGGGTCGCGGTGTGGATGAACTCGACCACGGCCGCGAGCTGGTGCGCGTCGGGCCCGCGGTGGCCGAGCGCGCGCGCCGCGAGCAGCAACAGCATCGGCCGCAGGCGCTTGCCGCCGGCGCCGATGATGTACTCGGCGACCTGGTTCACCAGCGCCACGTCGGAGGCGAGCCGGCGCCGGATCAGCGCATCGACCGCGGCCATGTCCTCGCGCGCCAGCGCCTGGATCGCGGGGAGGGCGGGCGGGGTGCGTGGTCCGGCGGTCGAATCCATCGGCAAGCCATTGATGCGAAAGCGCGATTATGGCCCGAGGACGGCACGATTCGGAGATTTCCGGCCATTCATCGCGGCATCGGCCGGTGCCGTGGGGGCGGCCGCTATAATCCAATGCCTGTCGTCCGCATCCGGACGGCACATCAAGGAATGCACATGGCACGCGGCATCAACAAGGTGATCCTGGTTGGCAACCTCGGCAACGACCCGGACGTGAAAGCGACCCAGGGCGGAACCACGATCACGACCATTTCGGTCGCGACCTCCGAGCAGTGGAAGGACAAGCAGACCGGGCAGGCGCAGGAACGCACCGAGTGGCACCGGGTGAAGTTCTTCGGCCGCCTCGCCGAGATCGCCGGCGATTACCTGCGCAAGGGTTCGCAGGTCTACATCGAAGGCTCGCTGCGCACCGACAAGTACACCGACAAGAACGGCGTCGAGCGCTACACCACCGACATCATCGCCAACGAGATGCAGATGCTCGGTGGCAAGGGTGGTGGCGAGGGCGGTGGCGGCAACTACGAACGCGGTTCGCGTCCGGCGCCGGCCCAGCGCCGCGAGCCGGCCGCGCGTCCGGCGGCAGCAGCGCCCGCGGCCGGGTTCGACGACGTGCCGTTCGACGACGACATCCCGTTCTGATGCGGGCTTCGTGCCGATGATTTGCGTATCCATGGCGGGCTGGCTTTCAACAGCGCAGCTGGTAACCCCGCCTTGTGGTCGAAGGAGTCTGCTTTTGCGTACTTGGTTGGTCACCGGCGGCGCCGGGTTCATTGGCGGCAATTTCGTGCTGGACGCGGTCGGCGACGACATCCGAGTGGTGAACCTGGATGCGCTGACCTACGCCGGCAACCGCGACACATTGGCTTCGCTCGATGGCAACGCGAACCACGTGTTCGTGCACGGCGATATCGGTGATCGCGAACTGGTGGCGAAGCTGCTGGCCGAACATCGCCCGGACGCGGTGGTGAATTTCGCCGCGGAAAGCCATGTCGATCGTTCCATCGACGGGCCTGCAGCGTTCATTCAGACCAATGTCGTGGGCACGCTGGCGCTGCTCGAGGCCGTGCGCGATTACTGAAGGGAAGAAAGGGGGTCAGAGTACGTTTTCCAACACCTACACCGCCCACGACGAAGCCGGTCACTGGCTGGGCGATTACAACACCGCCGGTACACCGATCCAGCAGGCGATCTGGCTGGACGACCTGCCGGTGGGCGTGATGGCCGACAAGCTCTACACCATCGAGCCGGATCACCTCGGCACCCCGCGTGCGGTGATCGATCCGACGCGGAACGTAGCGGTCTGGCGCTGGGATCTGAATGGCGAGGCGTTCGGTGCAACGGCACCGAACCAGGACCCGGACCTGGATGGCACGAACTTCGTGTTCAACCTGCGCTACCCGGGACAACGCTACAACGGCGCGACGGGGCTCAACTACAACTACTTCCGCGATTACGAGCCGGGGACCGGACGCTACGCCCAAAGCGATCCGATCGGGCTCGCCGGTGGGATCAGCACTTACGGCTATGTCGCAGAAAATCCAACAAAGAACGTTGATCCGTTAGGTTTGCAATGGCTGGTAGGTGATGCAGTTCAGCCCGGTGACAACATCAATTCAATTTTCTGCGATGACCTGATACCTACCTTCTCGTTGCCTAACTTTCCTGATTACGGTTGTTCTGGTTTGACTGCGTGTGCGCGCAAGCATGAGCAATCTCATTTGGCCGATGCAGGCCCCACGATTTGCGCAGGAAATAGTGGTAAAAAATACATCCAGAATTCTGATCCTGCCTTGCGACTTGACAGCGAGCGGCGAGCATTCAAAGCGGAGATTGTTTGCTTGCGCAGACAGATGCGGGAGCAAGGATGTGGTGATCACTGTCAACGCGTTTATGAGTTAAGAATTAAAGACATTCAACAGAAGATCATTCCGACTATCGACAACGGGACGTACCCCAAAGGAGCGCGGCAATGATAGTTCAACGATTGAAAATCGTTGCTTTCACCTGGCTTCTGGTACTGGCTTCATATGCTGATGCGCATGAAAAAAGCGATTTGTCGGTTGATGCCTTCGTAGGATGCCGTGCAGAAGTAGGCTATGTGCTGTTCTTTCGCTTAACGAACAATGGGAAGAAGAACCTCGATCTTCCTGAAGACTTGTTGCCATGGTCGCCAAGTACGTTTGCGATGACATTGCAACTTAAACCATATGAAAAGCCGGCGATCCAGCCTGCAGGTATCGTGGCCGATAGTTGGGGAAGGGTCAGTTTGCAGCCGCAGCAAGAACTGATTGGAGACGTCCGGCTCTCGTTGCTGTTTCCCAGCCGGCAGATCGATGAAGCATTGGCGGCAGGTGATGCAAATTTGCGTTGGAAATACAGCGTTGTTCTCAACGATAAAAAACTCCCACCGGTCGACGGCGAGATCAAATTGCTAGGCAAATCTTTTTACGAGAAATGCAAGAAAGGCCTATAACCATTTCTTTTACGGTGTTTTGATCAAAGCCCCGGGGTCTGTAAATTGAACTGTGTAACTGCCCTTTGAGAGATTGCGGCGAAGCCGCAAAGGAGCAGAGACATGGCGTTGACGAAGACGATGCTGGACGAGCTGACCAGCGAGTGCAAGACCCCGCAGGATGTGGAGAAGCTGTACTCGCAGATGCTGCAGGAACGTAGGGCGCAATAAGCGCAGCGCATTGCGCCGCATTTCAATCGCCGTAGAGACAGAAGCAAAGATAGACTTCAGAGGAGTTCCACTTGCGTACTTGGTTGGTCACCGGCGGCGCCGGGTTCATTGGCGGCAATTTCGTGCTGGGCGCGGTCCGCGACGACATCCGGGTGGTGAACCTGGATGCGCTGACCTACGCCGGCAACCGCGACACATTGGCTTCGCTCGATGGCAGCGCGAACCACGTGTTCGTGCACGGCGATATCGGCGACCGCGCGCTGGTGGCGAAGCTGCTGGCCGAATACCGGCCCGAGGCCGTGGTCAACTTCGCCGCGGAGAGCCATGTCGATCGCTCCATCGACGGTCCGGCCGCGTTCGTGCAGACCAACGTGGTCGGCACGCTGGCGCTGCTCGAAGCCGCGCGCGATTACTGGAAATCGCTGGAAGGCGAAGCGAAGCAGGATTTCCGCTTCCTGCACGTCTCCACCGACGAGGTCTATGGTTCGCTCGGCGATACCGGCAAGTTCACCGAAGCCACGCCGTACGCGCCGAACTCGCCGTATTCGGCCTCGAAGGCCGCGTCCGACCACCTGGTACGCGCCTTCCACCACACCTACGGGCTGCCGGTGCTGACCACCAACTGCAGCAACAACTACGGCCCGTACCACTTCCCGGAAAAACTCATCCCGCTGGTCATCGCCAAGGCGCTGGCCGGCGAACCGCTGCCGGTATATGGCGACGGCAAGCAGGTGCGCGACTGGCTGTTCGTACGCGACCATTGCGCGGCGATCCGCACCGTGCTGGCCAAGGGCCGGATCGGCGAGACCTACAACGTCGGTGGCAATGCCGAGATGCAGAACATCGAGGTGGTCAAGGCGATCTGCGCGCTGCTCGACCAGCGCCGCCCGCGCGCGGACGGCAAGCCGCGCGAATCGCAGATCGCCTACGTCGCCGATCGCCCCGGCCACGACCGCCGCTACGCGATCGATGCGTCGAAACTGCGCGACGAACTCGGCTGGGAACCGGAATACAGCTTCGAACGCGGCATCGCCGAAACCGTGGACTGGTACCTCGACAACCAGCCATGGGTGCAGCGCGTGCTCGACGGCAGCTATCGGCTTGAGCGAATCGGGACCGCGGCATGAGCAGCGTCGCACGAAAGGGCATCATCCTCGCCGGCGGTTCCGGCACCCGGCTGTACCCGATCACCCAGGCGATCAGCAAACAGCTGTTGCCGGTGTACGACAAGCCGATGATCTATTACCCGCTGAGCGTTCTGATGCTTGCCGGTATCCGCGAAGTGCTGATCATCAACACGCCGCACGAGCAGGCGCTGTTCCGCAACCTGCTCGGCGACGGTTCGCAGTGGGGGATGAAGATCGAGTACGCGGTGCAGCCGAGTCCGGACGGGCTGGCGCAGGCCTACCTGATCGGCCGCGACTTCGTCGCCGGCCAGCCGAGCTGCCTGGTGCTCGGCGACAACATCTTCTACGGCCACGGCCTCACCGAACTCCTGCAGCGCGCGGATGGACGCGAGGCCGGCGCGACCGTGTTCGGCTACTGGGTGCGCGATCCGGAACGCTACGGCGTCGCCGAGTTCGATGCGTCCGGCAAGGTGGTCGGGCTTGAGGAAAAACCCGCACGGCCGAAATCGAACTACGCGGTCACCGGCCTGTATTTCTACGACGGCCGCGCCAGCGATTTCGCCGCCGCGCTGAAGCCGTCGCCGCGCGGCGAGCTCGAGATCACCGACCTCAACCGCCGCTACCTCGAGGACGATTCGCTGCACCTGGAGAAGATGGGCCGCGGCTTCGCCTGGCTCGATACCGGCACCCACGAATCGCTGGTCGAGGCCTCGACCTATATCGAGACCATCGAGAAGCGCCAGGGCCTGCGCGTGTGCTGCCCGGAGGAAATCGCGTTCTTCAACGGCTGGATCGACGCCGCGAAACTGGGCGAGCTGGCGAAACCGCTCGCCAAGAACGGCTATGGCCAGTACTTGCTCGGCCTGCTCGAGCACGGGCCTGTCGCATGAAGGTGGTGGAAACCGACCTGCCGGGCTGCCTGCTGCTGGAACCGCAGGTGTTCGGCGACGAGCGCGGCTTCTTCTACGAGTCGTTCAACCACGACAAGCTCGCCGCGCACGGGCTCGCGCCCCGCTTCGTGCAGGGCAATGTCTCGCGTTCCGCGCGCGGCGTATTGCGCGGCCTTCATTACCAGTGGCCGAAACCGCAGGGCAAGCTGGTCTCGGTGCTGGAAGGCGAGGTCTGGGACGTCGCCGTCGATATTCGCCGCGGTTCGCCGAGCTTCGGCCAGTGGACTGCCGCCGTGCTGGGCGCGGACAACAAGCGCCATTTCTGGATCCCGGAAGGCTTCGCCCACGGTTTCGTCGTGCTCAGCGAAACCGCGTTGTTCACCTACCTGTGCACCGAGACCTACGACCGCGAGGCCGATGCCGGCGTGCGCTGGAACGACGCGCGCATCGCGATCGACTGGCCGGTCGCGGAGCCGTTGCTTTCGGCGAAGGACGCGAACGCACCGTTCCTCGACGACATCGCTCCCGAGCGCTTGCCGACCTTCGCGTGAAGCTGCTGCTGCTCGGCGCCAACGGCCAGGTCGGCTTCGAGCTGCGGCGCAGCCTCGCGCCGCTTGGCGATGTGGTCGTGGCGACGCGCGATGGCCGGCTTGTCGATGGCGGCGAGGGCGAAATCGCGGATTTCGACGATGTCGATTCGCTCGCCCTGCTGGTCGAACGCATCGCGCCGGACGTGGTGGTGAACGCCGCGGCGTGGACCGCGGTGGATCGCGCCGAAACCGAGCGCGAGGCCGCGTTCCGCGCCAACGCCGAAGCGCCGCGCGTGCTGGCCGAAGCCTGCGCGCGGCGTGGCTCGCGGCTGGTGCATTACTCCACCGACTATGTGTTCGACGGACGCGGCGCGCGACCCTGGCGCGAGGACGACGCGACTTCGCCGCTGGGCGTGTATGGCGCGAGCAAGCTCGCTGGGGAAGAGGCGATCCGCGCCAGCGGCGTCGACCACGCCATCCTGCGCACGGCCTGGGTCTATGCATCGCGCGGGCACAATTTCCTGCGCACCATGCTGCGCCTCGGCGCCGAACGCGACCGCCTGCGCGTGGTCGCCGACCAGGTCGGCACGCCGACCAGCGCGGCATTGATCGCCGACACCACCGCGCGCATCCTCGCGCATCCGTCGCGCACGTCCGGCACCTGGCACCTGACCGCTTCCGGGCAGGCCAGTTGGCACGGTTTCGCCGAGGCCATCTTCGCCGGTGCGGTCGAACGCGGACTGTTGCCGCGCGCACCCGAAGTCGAGGCGATCGCGACCGCCGATTACCCCACGCCCGCGGCGCGACCGGCGTATTCGGTGCTCGACTGCGATGCGCTACAGCGCGAATTCGGCATCGATCTGCCGGATTGGCGGGCGGGGCTCGAACAGGCGCTGGACGTGCTGGCGAAACGCTGACGGTTGCTATTTCACTCCGTGCATCATCCGCCGCAGCAGCGGCGCCAGCAGCAGGAACAGCAGCGCGGATCCGAGGCCGATCCAGAGCAGCAACTGGAACAGGTGGCCATACTTCGCCGCCGCCGAGGCCATGTCGATCGCGCCGCTTTCCGGGATGTCGAGCGAGGCGAGCTTGCCGAATTGCGCGGCCAGCACTTCCGAGTACGCGGTCGCCAGCCAGAACCCGCCCATCATCAGCCCGACCACGCGCGCGACCGAAAGCTGCGTGACCGCCGACAGGCCGATCGGCGACAGGCACATCTCGCCGATTTCCAGGATGAAATAGGCCAGCACCAGCCACCACACGCTGGCCATCATGCCGCTGCCGGCGACCTTCGCCGCGGCCATCAGCGGCAGGAACGACAGCGCCGCGAACAACAGGCCGATCGCGCTTTTCATCGGCTTGCTCGGGTTGCGCCCGCGCCGGTCCAGCCACGGCCACAGCCACGCGAACAGCGGCGACAGCAGCACGATGAAGAACGAACCGAGGAAGGTCAGCGAGCCGGCGGTCTGCGGCACCAGCACCACGTCGCGGAAACAGGCCACCGCCATGCCCGCCACCATCAGCGCGACCAGCCAGCCCGACAACGCACGCTTGCCGCGGTCGCTGGCACGCAACGCGAACACCATCAGCGGCGCGCTCGCGGCCATCAGGTACAGCGACCACGGCAGGGTGCCGCTGCTGTCGCTGACCAGCGACGGGAACATGTCCTTGCTCATGAGTCGGTCGGTGAAGGTCAGCCACGAACCGTAGGTCTGCTCGTACAGGGTGAAGAACACCAGCACGCCGAGGATCATCACCAGCAGCGAGACCATCTGTTCGCGCTCGACGCGGCTGCACTGGCGCACGAGGAACCAGACGAACCACAGCACGAAGCCCAGGGCGACGAGGTGCATCGCGCCATGCACGGTCCAGGTGCGCTGGATCAGCTGCCAGACCACCGCGACGCCGGCGAGCGAACCGAGGTAGATCCACCATTCGCGCGACAGCAGGCCGACCCGTTCGCGCAACTTCGCCGGATCCTTCGGCTCGGCATGGCCGTGCAGGTATTTCTGCCCCCACAGGAACATCGCCAGGCCGGCGATCATGCCGATGCCCGCGGCGCCGAAGCCGTATTTCCAGCCGTAGGTCTCGCCGAGGAACGCGCAGATCAGCCCGGCGAACAGGCCGCCGACGTTGATTCCGGCATAGAACAGGGTGAAGCCGGAATCGCGGCGCGGATCGTCCTCGGCATAAAGCTTCCCGACGATGGTCGAGATGTTCGGCTTGAGGAAGCCCACGCCCATGATGATCAGCGCCAGCGACAGGTAGAACACCTGCAGCGCGCCTTCGTCGCGCACCACCACGCCGTTCACCACGCGCGCGTCGGCGCCTTCCACCGCCATGCCGAGGTGGCCCAGGCACAGCAGCACGCCGCCCAGCACCACCGCCTTGCGCATGCCGAGCCAGCGGTCGGCGAGCAGGCCGCCGATCACCGGCACCGCGTACACCAGCCCGCCGTACGCACCGATCAGGTCGTAACCCATGTCGTCGCTGAAGCGATGGTGCTTGAGCAGGTACAAAAGCAACAGCGCCTTCATCCCGTAGAACGAGAAGCGCTCCCACATCTCGGTGAAGAAGCAGACGAACACGCCCTTGGGGTGGCCGAGGAAATCCTCGCGGGCCGGGATCTCGCTGTAGGCGGTAACGGACACGGCACGCTCCGGGCGGAAGTCGCCGGAGTATAGCCAGCCGGCTTCCCGCGCTGGACTTGCCCGCGGCCAACCCGTAGCGTGTCCCGGTTTCCGCATCCGGGGATGGCATGAACGGGAAAGTCGAAGCCGCGGCCGCGCCGCGCAGGGAACTCACGATCCGCGGCCTCGTGCTCGGCGTGGTGATCACCGTGCTGTTCACCGCCGCGAACGTGTTCTTCGGCTTGAAGGCGGGCCTGACCTTCGCCACCTCGATCCCGGCGGCGGTCATCTCGATGGCGCTGCTGCGCGCGTTCAAGGATTCGACCATCCAGGAAAACAACATCGTGCAGACCGTGGCTTCGGCCGCGGGCACGCTGTCCTCGATCATCTTCGTCTTGCCCGGCCTGGTGATGATCGGCTGGTGGACCGGCTTCCCGTTCTGGGAATCGTTCCTGATCTGCCTGCTCGGCGGCGTGCTCGGCGTGATGTATTCGATCCCGCTGCGGCGCGCCCTGGTCACCGGTTCCGACCTGCCGTATCCCGAAGGCGTGGCCTGCGCCGAGGTGCTCAAGGTCGGCAGCGGCGACGATGCGAGCGGCGTGGAGGAAAGCAAGGCCGGGTTGCGCGTGGTGGTGTGGGGTTCGATCGTGTCCGCGGTGTTCGCGGTGATCGTCGCGACCAAGGTGTTCGCCGGCAGCATCACCAGCTATTTCAAGGTCGACGACCGCGGCGGCGCGAGCGGATTCGACCTGGGAATGTCGATGGCGCTGTTCGCGGTCGGCCACCTCGTCGGCCTGTGGGTCGGCGTGGCGATGCTGCTGGGCGTGTTGATCGCCTGGGCGTGGGGCGTGCCGCATTACACCGCGGAGTTGTTCTCGCACCTGGACCCGGCCGCGCGACTCGCGGCGATGGCGGATCCGGCGACCTTCGTGGCTGGCCCCTTCCGCGACAAGGTGCGCCTGATCGGCGCGGGCGCGATCGGCCTGGCCGCGATCTGGAGCCTGCTGAAGCTGGTCAAGCCGGTGGTCAGCGGCTTGTCCTCTGCGTTCGCGGCCTCGAAGGTGCGCAAGGCCGGCAACCTGCACACGCTGCCGCGCACCGAGCACGACATCCCCATCGGCATCGTCGGCGCGATCACGCTGGTCAGCTTCGTGCCGATCGCGTGGTTGTTCGGCCATTTCGCCACGGCCAGCGGCCTCGGCAGCCACATGTGGCTGCTGGTGATCGGCGGGCTGCTGTATTGCGTGGTGATGAGTTTCCTCGTGTCCGCGGTCTGCGGCTACATGGCCGGCCTCATCGGTTCGTCGAACAGCCCGCTGTCGGGCGTCGGCATCCTCGTCGTCATCGGCATCGCGTTGTTGCTGGCGGTCGGGGTCAAGCCGTTGCTCGAACCCGGGCACGAAAAAGGCCTGGTCGCGTTCGCGCTGTTCGTGACCGCGGTGGTGTTCAACGTTGCCGCCATCGCCAACAACAACCTGCAGGACCTCAAGACCGGGCAGTTGGTGGACGCGACGCCGTCGAAGCAGCAATGGGCGCTGCTGGTCGGCGTGCTCGCCGGCGCGGCGGTGATCCCGCCGGTGCTCGAACTGGTCAACAAGGCCTACGGCTTCGCCGGCGTGCCCGGGGTGGATCCGACCAAGGCCTTGCCCGCGCCGCAAGCCGGACTGATTTCGACCCTGGCGCAGGGCGTGATCCAGAACAACATCGACTGGAGCCTGATCGAAATCGGCGCCGGCATCGGCGTGGTGCTGATCGTGCTCGACGCGGTGGTGCGCAAGGCGACGAAGGACAAGGCGCACCTGTCGCCGCTCGCGGTCGGCCTCGGCATTTACCTGCCCACCGCGGCGACGCTGATGGTGGTGGTCGGCGCGCTGGTCGGCGCGTGGTACGACAAGCGCGCCGAACGCAGCGCGAAACCCGAGACGACCAAGCAACTCGGCGTGTTGCTGGCCTCGGGCATGATCGTCGGCGAAGGACTGGTCGGCGTGCTGATCGCCGGCATCGTCGCCTTCAACCTGTTCCCGCTGGAACTGGTCGGCGACGATTTCGCGACGAAGGCGGCGTGGATCGGCGGCATCGTCTTCATCGGCGTGGTGTTCGCGCTGTACCGCTGGGTCGAAGGACAGGCGCGTCGCGCGTCCGCGTGATCTGCGTGGTTGCAGGCGGATATTGGGCGGTGATGACTGCTCTTGTTGGAGCGGCTTTCAGCCGCGACTGGCCGTGTCGCAATGTCTGCCGCGGCCATAAGCCGCTCCTACAGGAAATGTGCGAATGGCGACGCCGCTGATCAGCAACGACATCGTCGTGCTCGGCCTGATCGCGGCCACGCTCGGCGCGGTGTTCTGGACGGCATCGTCGAAGAACCCCGCGCTGCGCAGGTTCTATGCGGTCGTACCGCCCTTGCTGCTGTGCTACCTGATTCCCGGCCTCTACAACAGCTTCGGCCTGATCGACGGCCAGCATTCGCAGCTCTACAACCCGGTCGCCAGCCGCGTGCTGCTGCCCGCCGCGTTGGTGCTGCTGACGCTGTCGGTGGACCTGCGCGCGATCGCGCGACTGGGCTGGAAGCTGGTCGCGATGTATGCCGCCACCTCTGCCAGCGTGATGCTCGGCGCGTTCGGGGCGTTCCTGTTGTTCCGCGCGGTGCATCCGGCCACCGTTGCCGGCGACACCTGGGCCGGCATGGCCGCGCTCGCCGGCAGCTGGATCGGCGGCGGCGCAAACATGCTGGCGATGAAGGAGATCTTCCACGTCGATGCGACCACGTTCGGGCAATTCGCGGTCGTGGACGTGGGCGTCGCCTACGTGTGGATGGCGTTGCTGATCTTCCTCGCGCCGCGCGCTGCGGCCATCGACCGGCGTACCGGCGCGGACACGCGTGCGCTGGACGAACTGCGCGAACGCCTCGCGTCCTACCGCGAACAGCACGCACGCATTCCCGACCTCGCCGACCTGATGCTGATCGTCGGCATCGCCTTCGGCACGGTCGGCCTCGCGCATGCGCTCGCGGGCCCGTTCGCCGCGTGGCTCGCCTCGCAATGGCCGGCAGCGAAGACGTTCGGATTGGCCGAACCCTTCATCTGGATCGTCGGGTTCAGCACGCTCGCCGGCTTGGCAATGAGTTTTACCCCTCTACGCCGGCTGGAGGGCGCGGGCGCGTCCACGCTGGGGCAGTTGTTCCTGTATTTCCTCATCGCCTGCATCGGCATGCAGATGGACGTGTTCGCGCTGCTCGACCGGCCGGGCCTGTTCCTGCTGGGCGTGGCCTGGCTCTCGATCCATGTCGTGCTGCTGTGGCTGGTCGCCCGGCTGCTGCGCGCGCCCTTGTTCTATTTCACCATCGGGTCGATGAGCCACATCGGTGGCCCCGCCTCGGCGCCGGTGGTGGCATCGGAATTCCATCCGGCACTGGCCCCGGTCGGGGCGCTGCTGGGAACGCTTGGCTACGCCACCGGAACCGGGCTGGCATGGGTCACGGGGCTGATGCTGCGGTACTTGGCCGGTACCGGTTGAGGGCAGCGTTATCCCGGACAAGCAGGGTGCAAGGTTGCCCGGGAGTCCCCCATGATCGATTTCGAAGACAAGTCCAGCCAACCCTACCGCGGGCCCGAACGCCGGCGTGGTGTGGATCGCCGGGTCGGCAACGACCGCCGGCGCGACATCCGCTTCGAACTGGACAAGGACGACCGCCGCAACGGTCGCGACCGCCGCCGCAACCTCGGCGGCTGGGGCAGCATGAGCACGGTGTGATCGCGCCGGAAGCGATTTCCGCTTACAACCAGCGCACCTTGCGCAGGTAGCGATACAGCACGATGCAGGCCACGAGCACGATGCCGATCAGCACCGGGTAGGCGTGCGGGTGGTCGAATTCCGGCATGTGGTGGAAGTTCATGCCGTACCAGCTGGCGACCAGGGTCGGCACCGCGAGCAGGCCGGCCCAGCCGGCGAGCTTCTTCACGATTTCGCCCTGGCCGATGGCCGCCAGCGACATGTTCACGCTCATCGCCGCGGTCAGCATTTCGCGCAGGGTGTCGATGGATTCGTTCAGACGCACCGCGTGGTCCTGCACATCGCGCAGGTAGAGCTTGGCTTCCTCGCTGAAGGGCAGCACCGGCGTGCGCGTCACCTGCGCCACGATGTCCTGCACCGGCGCCACCGCCAGGCGCATGCGGGTCAGTTCCTTCTTCAGTTCGTACAGGCGGACGATGGTGTCGCGGCGGTAGGTTTCGGCGAAGACGTCCTGTTCCAGCGCGTCGAGCGCGCTGTGGAATTCCTCGACGATCGGTTCGTAGTTGTCGACGACGAAATCGAGGATGCCATACAGCGCCGAGATCGGGCCCAGCGTGAGCATTTCCGGTTCGCGTTCGAAGCGCTTGCGCACCTGCGAATACGATTCCGAGGCACCGTGGCGCACGGTGATCAGGAAGTGCGCGCCGACGAAGATGTGGGTTTCACCGAAATGCACATGGCCGTCGCTCAGTTGCGCGGTGTGCAGTACCAGGAACAGCGAGCTGCCGTAGCTTTCGAGCTTCGGGCGCTGGTGGGCGTTCTGCGCGTCCTCGACCGAAAGGTCGTGCAGGCCGAATTCCTCCTGCAGCTTGTCGAGCAGCGCGTCCTCGGGTTCGTACAGTCCGACCCAGACGAAGCTGCCGTCGTCCGTCGCCAGCACGTCGCTGATCGCGTCCAGGCTGATGTCGCGGCGATGCCCGGCGCGATCGTAGACCGCGCAGTTCACCACGCAGGTCGGCAGCGATTCGTCGCGATGCTGGTCGTCCATGTCGCCATCGTGCCGCGCCCGCGGGGCTGGCGGCAAGTCTTCAACGCCGGCGCAACGCCGCGAACAAGGCGAGGTGCACCGGCAGCAGCAACACGATCCAGCGCATGTTCTGCTGGGTGCGCACCTGCAGCCAGGCCAGCGCCAGCGCGCCCAGCGCCAGCAACGCGACCAGCAGCAGCGTCCACGCGAACGCGCGACCCGGGCGACGACCGCGGGCCAGCGCCCAACCGCCGGGGAGCAACAGCAGGCACAGCGGATCGAGCAGCAGCAGGTTGTGGTTGGCCCAGGCCGCCCAGTGTTCGGTGCCCAGCCACAGGTACAGCAGCAGCGCGCCGACCAGTCCGCACAGCAGCCAGAACGGGATCACGAGCGCTGCGAGCAGGCGCGGCCGGCGCTTGCCGGCGACGAGGATCAAGGCCGCGAGCGCGAGTCCCGCAAGCGCGTATGGCCACCACGCATTCGAGGGTTCGCCAGGTTCCGGCGCGATGCGGTGCGGCAACAATTCTTCCTCGGCCGCGACCAGCGGGCGGCCGTCGGCGAGGCGCACTTCGCGCAGGTTGTCGGCCAGGCGCATCGGCACGAAGGACTCATTCCAGCGCGACAGCGGCACGTCGGCGTTCGGCCCGAGCCCGAGTTCGAAGCCCAGCCACATCCAGTGCGCGGGACTGGCCAGGCGCGTGGACTCGCTGCGGTAGGTGAGCCCGCGCGAGGAGGCGATGAGCCGTTCGCGCAGCTGGCCGCCGAGCCCGCGATCGATCGCATCGCGCACGCGGGTGGCGCAGTTGTCGCGGAAATAGTCGTAGCGGTAGCGCGAGTGTTCGGGTAGCGCGTTGTGTTCCAGTGCATCGGCGATGGATTGCGCCTGCATCGGCGTGAGGCCCAGCCACTGGATGCGCACGCCGCGGCCTTCGTCGCGATACGTCGCGAGGTCGTCGCGCAGCGGCAGCGCCACCAGCGCGTAACGCATGCGCCCGGCGACGAAATTGCGGACGAAACCGGGCTCGGACGGATCGAAGAATCCGAAGTTGTAGGAAATCGCTTCGCCGCGCGATGGATCATCGACGACGACGGCATCGTGGCCGAAGCGTTCCCAGAACACTTCGCCCGGCTGCATGGTCATCACGCCGATGCGTGGAGCGGCATTCACGGCGGACGCGCACAACAAAAGCAGCGCAGCCACGCAGCAACGCAATCCTTGCCCCCACCCCGATCCTCCCCCGCAGGCAGGGGAGGGGGCGAATACCTCAGGCGTCGCCATGCACGCTCACGTGCAGCGCGTGCAGCCGGCGCGCGTCGGCGCGGGCGACGCGGAAACCGAAGCGGCCCAGGTTCAGTTCCTCGCCGGCCTCGGGCAGGTGGCCGATGGCCGCTGTGATCAGGCCGCCGATGGTGTCGTATTCGTCGTCGGCGAAATCGGCGCCGAAGCGCTGGTTGAAATCGCCGATGGGCGTGAGCGCGTCGACCACGAACTGGCCGTCGGCCTGGGCCGCGATCAGCGCGTTCGGATCCTCGGCGTCGTCGTGCTCGTCGTCGATCTCGCCGACGATCTGCTCGAGCACGTCCTCGATGGTGACCAGGCCGGCGACGCCGCCGTATTCGTCGATCACGATCGCCATGTGGTTGCGCGACTGGCGGAACTCGCGCAGCAGCAGGTCGAGGCGCTTGGTCTCGGGGATCAGCACCGCCGGGCGCAGCAGTTCGCGCACGTTGCCGGGCGCGTGGTCGACGACCACGCCGCGCAGCAGGTCCTTCGCGAGCAGGATGCCTAGGATCTCGTCCTTGTCCTCGCCGTGCACGGGGAAGCGCGAATGCCCGGACTCGACCACCATCTTCATCAGGTCGAGCAACTTCGCGTCGGCCGGCAACGCCACCATCTGCGAGCGCGAAACCATCACGTCGCCGACGGTGAGGTCGGAAACCCCGATCGCGCCTTCCATCATCCGCAGCGTGTCGGCCTCGATCAGGCCGTCGGCCTGGACGTCGCGCAGGAGTTCGACGAGGTCCTCGCGCGTGGTCGGCTCGCCCGAGAGGGCGGCACTGATGCGTTCCAGCCAGCTGCGGCGTTCGGCGGTCGGCTGGCTACTGTCGTCCTCGGACATTCGGGCGGTGGTCGCGGGCGGTCCCGCGCGGTGGGGTGGCCCGGCAGTCTAGCGCGGACGGGTTGCGCGCCGGTGAATCCCGCCGTGGCGAAGCTCGGGTGCGCTCAGGTCACGGCGCCAAGTGTCTGCGACAGCAGGCCCCACACCGCCGCCGCGCCGATCACCGCCGGAACCACCAGTTTCGCCTTCGATGCGAACAACACCGCCAGCACCAGTGCAAACAGGATCACCGATCCCAACCCGGTCAGGCTGACCTTGAGCAAGGCCAGCGTGGTGCCGGCGATCAGCCCGACCACGCCGGCGGTGAGTCCGTCCAGGAACAGGTGCATGCGCGGTTGGTGCACCAGCCTTTCGAGCGAATCGTGGCCGAGCAGGGTGAAGGCGAACGCGGGCAGGAAGATGCCGACGGTCATCGCGACCGCGCCCCACGGGCCGCCACCGAGATAGCCGACGAAGGTCGAGAAGATGATCAGCGGCGCCGGCAGCAGGCCCGACAACGCCAGTCCGTCGAGGAATTGCGCATTGCTCATCCACGCGCCCTGCCGCACCGCGTCGTGCTGCAGGAACGGAATCACGGTGTAGGCACCACCGAAAGTCAGCAGGCCGGCTTTCAAGCCCGACCAGAACAGCGCCGGCATCGGCAGATCGCCCTGGCGCACGGGTTCGACATCGGTGACGCCGCCGCTCAATACCGCGAAACCGGTCAGTCCGCCCTTGGCCACTGCGTAGCCGACGACGCCAGCCACGGACAAGACGGCCAATGCCCACGCGAACACTCGCAACTGCCGCCGCGCCAGCAGATAGATCGTTCCGGCAAGGGCGAGGATGATCGCGAAATGGATGCCGGCCAGTTGCGCCGCGGTCGCGCCGATGGCAATGCCCCACAGCCAGCGATCGGTGACCACGTGCCCGCCGATGCGCACCACCGCACGCACGATCAGCGCGGCGACCGCGACCTGCACCGACGCGAACACCGCCGCCAAGCCCTGCGTTTTCAGGCCGTAACGCACGTACGCCCACGACAGCGCGAACATCAGCACGAACCCCGGCAGCATGAAACCGAGTCCGGCGAGCACGCCGCCCCAGCGGCCGCGCGAGCGCATGCCGAAATACACGCACAGTTCGTGCGCCTCCGGCCCCGGCAGCACCTGATAGACCGCGAGCACGCGATTGAATTGCGCGCTGCTGATCCAGCGTTCCTCGTCGACCAGTTCCTGGCGGATCATCGCGATCTGCGCGACCGGGCCGCCCCAGGCCAGCGCACCGAAGCGCAGGAAGCGCAGGAACAGCCGCAGCCACGGTTCGCGCGGAACGGCGTAGCCATCGTCGTCGATCGCCGCGTGCGATTCGACCGCTGGATCAGTGCTCACGGTAGGGATCTTCGATCCCGAGCCCGGCGAGGATCTCGCGTTCGAGTTGCTCCATGCACTCGGCTTCGCGCGTGTCCTGGTGGTCCCAGCCGAGCAGGTGCAGGGCACCGTGCACGGTCAGGTGCGCGTAGTGCGCGGCCAGCGGCTTCTTTTGTTCCCTGGCCTCGCGCGCGATGACCGGCGCGCACAGCACCAGGTCGCCGAGCAACGGCATCACCACGCCCTTGGGCAACTTCACCCCGTCCGCGATGTCGGCGGGAAAGCTGAGCACGTTGGTCGCGTAGTCCTTGCCACGGTAGTGGCGATTGAGCGCGCGGCCTTCCTTGCTGCCGACGATGCGGATCGCGAGGTCGGCCTCGCGGATTCGGCCATCGAGCGCGGCGGCGACCCAGCGACGGAAACTCACCGCGGCCGGCAATCCCGCGCGCGGCACGGCATAGCTGACGGCGACATCGAGGCGGGTCGGACCGCGGGTCATGCGTGGATGTTACGCCGAACCGGTGTCGGCATCCTTCGCGTCGCGCGCTTCGTAGGCATTCACGATGCGTGCCACCAGCGGGTGGCGGACCACGTCGCGCGATTCGAAGAAGGTGAAGTGCACGCCTTCGACGCCGCGCAGCACATCCACCGCGTCCTTCAGTCCGGACTTCTGGTGCTTGGGCAGGTCGACCTGGGTCAGGTCGCCGGTGATCACCGCGGTGCTGCCGAAACCGAGCCGGGTCAGGAACATCTTCATCTGCTCGATGCTGGTGTTCTGCGCCTCGTCGAGGATCACGAAGGCATCGTTCAGCGTGCGCCCGCGCATGTAGGCCAGCGGCGCGATCTCGATGACGTTCTTCTCCAGCAGCCGCGCGACCTTGTCCACCCCGAGCATTTCGTACAGCGCGTCGTACAGCGGGCGCAAATACGGATCGACCTTCTGGGTCAGGTCGCCGGGCAGGAAGCCGAGTTTCTCGCCGGCCTCGACCGCCGGGCGCACCAGGATCAGGCGCTGCACCCGCGACTGGTTCAGCGCGTCCACCGCCATCGCCACCGCGAGGAAGGTCTTGCCGGTACCGGCCGGGCCGACGCCGAAATTGATGTCGTGGGTGGCGATCGCGTGCAGGTACTTGCGCTGGTTGTCGCCGCGCCCGCGCACGGTGCCGCGCTTGACCTTCACCGCGATGTCCTGCGGCACGTAGTCGTTGGTGTTCGACGGCGCGTCGTTCGCATCCGCGCCGAGGCGCAAGTGAATGGCGTGTTCGTCGAAGGCTTCAGCACCGGCTTCGTCGTAGAGCTCGCGCAGCAGGCGCTCCGCACGGACGACCGCAGCGGCGTCCTCGCCGGAGACCCGGAACACATTGCCTCGGTTGGCGATTTCCACCCCCAGCCGCAATTCGACCAGGCGCAGGTGGGCGTCGAACGGCCCGGCCAGGTTGGCGAGGCGTTCGCTGTCGGCGGGTTCGAGGACGAAGTCGCGTTGCATGGGGCGGGCAGGGTAGCGCGCCCGAAAGCCGCTCGCCATCGCGACTTTCAATTTAATTAAACATATAGTTAAATACGGAAATGGAATCGACCCAGCCCGCCAAGCCCCGCGTCCGCAGCCCCGCACCGACGCGCAAGCGTGCCCCGGGACGACCGGCGCGCAGCCAGGCCGGGCCGCCTTCGGAACAGCGCGACTTGCTGCTCGATGCCGCGATCGCCTGTTTCGTGCGCAAGGGCATCGCCGCCACCAGCCTGCGCGACATTGCCGCCGAGGCGCATGTCACCCCGGCCCTGCTGCACTACTACTTCGGCGACAAGGCCGCCTTGCAGGACGCATTGGTCGCGGACCGGTTCCTGCCGGCACTGGCGGGCATGCGCGCGGCGATTGAAACCGCTGGCGACGACATCGCCGCGCTTGTCGCCGCGTTCGTGTCCGGCATCGGACGCGCCGCGACGCAGCATCCATGGCTGCCGCCGCTGTGGGTGCGCGAGGTGCTGTGCGAAGGCGGCGCATTGCGCGACGTGCTGTTCGAACGCATCGGCCCGCAGATCCCGCAGCTGATGGCGAAGCGCTTCGCGCAGGCGCAGGCGCGCGGCGAGATCAACGAAGACCTCGATCCGCGCCTGCTGATGGTGTCGCTGGTCGGCCTCACCCTGTTCCCGATCGCCGGCGCGCCGATCTGGCGACGCCTGTTCGCCGGCGACCCCGGCACCGCGGCGCTGGACATGGACACCTTCCGCAAGCACACGCTGGCGCTGCTCGACCGCGGCCTCGACCTCAAGGAATCTTCACCGTGAACGCATCGAAGATCGCGACGTGGTGCATCGCCTTGCTGCTCGCGGCCTGTGCGAAGGACACGCCGCAGGCGCTGGGCACGCTGGAATACGATCGCGTCGCGCTGCCGGCGCCAGTGGCCGAACGCATCGTCTCCATCGACGTGCGCGAAGGCCAGCAGGTCGAAGCTGGCGCGCAGCTGCTGACCCTGGAACGCACCCGCACCGAAGCGCAGACCGAAGCCGCGCAGGCCGAGGCGCAACGCCAGCGCGAAGCATTGGACAAACTCGAAGCCGGCGCGCGCAGCGAACAAATCGCGCAGGCGCGTGCATCGGTGGCCGTGGCGCAGGCCGCCGCGCGCGATGCCAATGCCTACTACGCGCGGCTGCAACCGCTGGGTGTGCGCAAGCTGGTCGCTGCCGCCGACGTGGATCGCGCGCGCGCCGCCGCATCCAGCGCGAGTGCGCAGGTGAAACTCGCGCAGGCCGCGCTCGACGAACTGCTGCACGGCAACCGTCGCGAGGATATCGCCCAGGGTGAGGCCGCGGTCCGCGCCGCCGAAGCGCAAGCGTCCGCGCAACAGGCGACGCTGGACAAGCTCGACGTGCGCGCGCCGCGCGCAGGCCGCATCGACAGCATTCCCTACAAGCTCGGCGACCAGGCGCCGGTGGGTGCGCCGCTGGCGATCCTGCTGGTCGGCGATGCGCCGTACGCGCGGGTGTACGTGCCGGAAACCATCCGCGCCAACGTCAAGGTCGGCGACAAGGTGCGCGCATATGTTGACGGGTATGCAGTCGATGGGCGCGACGCCGCGCTCGCCGGTACGGTGCGCATGATCCGCAGCGAAGCGAGCTTCACCCCGTACTACGCGCTGATCGGCAAGGACGCGGCGCGCTTGAGTTACCTCGCCGAAATCGCGCTCGACAAGGATGCCGCGCAACTGCCGGCCGGGCTGCCGGTGCGGGTCGAGTTCGATGGCCGTTGAACACGCGAATGCAGGTGATGGCGACATCGCCATCCGTGCGCGCGGACTGACCCGGCGCTTCGGCGAACTGGTTGCGGTCGACCGCGTCGATCTCACCGTGCCGAAGGCGCAGGTGTACGGCTTCCTCGGCCCGAATGGTTCCGGCAAGTCCACCACCATCCGCATGCTGTGCGGGCTGCTGACGCCGACCGCGGGCGAGATCGAGGTGCTGGGCCTGCGTATTCCGGAACAAGCGGAAGCGTTGCGCCTGCGCATCGGTTACATGACCCAGAAGTTCTCGCTGTTCGAGGACCTGACCGTGCGCGAGAACCTGGAATTCCTCGCCGCGGTGCAGGGGCTCGACAAGCCGCGTGCACGCAGGCGCATCGACGAACTCGTCGGGGAATATCGTTTCGCGGATCGGCAGAAGCAGCTCGCCGGCACGCTCAGCGGCGGGCAGAAGCAGCGTCTCGCGCTGGCCGGCGCGGTGATCCACGAGCCGGAATTGCTGTTCCTCGACGAACCGACCAGCGCGGTCGATCCGGAATCCAGACGCGATTTCTGGGAAAAATTGTTCGACCTCGCCGATGCCGGCACCACCTTGCTGGTGTCGACGCACTACATGGACGAAGCCGAACGCTGCCATCGCATCGCCATCCTCGATTCCGGCCGGCTCGTCGCCGACGGCACGCCGGGCGAACTCACTTCGGCACTCGCCGGGCGCACGCTGGAAGTGCATGCCGCGCAGCCGCGGCGCGTACAACAGGCGCTGGTCGGCCTGCCGGGCGTGCTCAGCGTCGCCCAGATCGGCAACAACCTGCGCGTGCTGTTGGCGACGAATGGTGATGCGAAGACACGCATTACAGAAGCCTTGCGTGGCGCGAACCTGCAGGCCGAAGTCGTGGCGGTGGAGCCGAACCTCGAGGACGTGTTCGTCTCGGCCACGCGCGGGCAGCCCGCGCAACGCGAGGCGGCATGAAACTCGGACGCCTGCTCGCGGTGATGACCAAGGAACTGCGGCAGCTGCGCCGCGACCGCATCACCCTGGCGATGATCGTCGGCATCCCGGTGATGCAGCTGGTGCTGTTCGGCTACGCGATCAACCTCAACCTGCGCGGGCTCTCGACCGGTGTCGCCGACATGGCGAACACCGCCGGATCGCGCGCGCTGGTGATGGACATGGTCGCGACCGGCGTGATCCAGCCGACGCTCGCCGCGAACACGCCACGGCAGCTGATGGATGCGTTGCGCCGCGGCGAGATCAGCGTCGGGGTGGTGGTGCCCCAGGACTTCGAACGCCGCCGCATCGATGGCCGCGAGGCGGTGCAGGTGCTGGTCGATGGCAGCGACACCGTCGTGCAGAGCGCGGCGGTACAGCTGGCGCAGATGCCGCTGGACAACAGCCGCGCGCTGGCGAACGCCACCGGCGCGCGCGAAACCACGTCGCGGCAGATCGGAGTGGTCAGCTTCTACAACCCGGAGCGGCGATCGGCGGTGAACATCGTGCCGGGCCTGATCGGCGTGATCCTGACCATGACCATGGTGCTGTTCACCGGCGTGTCGATCGTGCGCGAACGCGAGCGAGGCAACATGGAACTGCTGATCGCGACGCCGGTGACCAGCGCCGAACTGATGATCGGCAAGGTGTTGCCCTACGTCGCCATCGGCCTGGTGCAGACCACCCTGGTGCTGTTGCTCGGGCTGTGGCTGTTCCAGGTGCCGGTGCGCGGCAGCGTGTTCGATGTCTATATCGCCGCGATCCTGCTGGTTGTCGCCAACCTCACCTTGGGATTGCTGATCTCGACCCGCGCGCAGTCGCAGTTCCAGGCGATGCAGATGACGTTCTTCGTGTTCCTGCCGTCGATCCTGCTGTCGGGCTTCATGTTCCCGTTCGCGGGCATGCCGCGCCCGATCCAGTGGTTCGCGGAGATCCTGCCATTGACGCACTTCCTGCGCCTGATCCGCGGGATCATGTTGCGCGGCGCCGGCATCGCCGAACTGTGGCGCGAGGTCGCCGCGCTGGTCGCGTTCACCGTGGTGATGATGGCCGCGGCGATCTTGCGGTTCCGCAAGCGGCTCGACTGAGCTTTTGGTAGGAGCGCCTTTCAAGGCGCGACTGTCGCCGCCGGGTCGCGCCCCGAGGGGCGCTCCTACAAAGTCGCCACCCGCCCCCGCAGCGAATTGCTCATCGCCTCGGTGATGACGACATCCACGAACTGGCCGATGAGCCGCTTCGGTGCGGGGAAATTCACCGAGCGCATGTTCTCGGTCTTGCCGGTGAGCTCGTCCGGGTTCTTCTTCGACGGACCTTCGACCAGCACGGTCTGCATGCTGCCGACCATCGCCTGCGAAATCCCCAGCGCATGCGCGTTGATGTGCTGCTGCAGGCGATCGAGCCGTGCGTGCTTTTCGACATCGGAAACGTCGTCGTGCAGGTCGGCGGCCGGCGTGCCGGGGCGGCGCGAGTAGATGAAGCTGAAGCTCTGGTCGAAGCCAACGTCCTCGATCAGCTTCATGGTCTTGTCGAAATCGGCGTCGGTTTCGCCGGGGAAGCCGACGATGAAATCCGAGGAAATCGAAATGTCCGGTCGAACCGCGCGCAGCTTGCGCAGCTTCTGCTTGAACTCCAGCGCGGTGTAGCCGCGCTTCATCGCCGCGAGCACGCGATCGCTGCCGCTCTGCACCGGCAGGTGCAGGTAGTTCGCGAGCTTCGGAACGTCGCGGTAGGCCTCGATCAGCGAATCGCCGAACTCCAGCGGGTGCGAGGTGGTGAAGCGGATGCGGCCGATGCCCTCGATCTCGGCGATGGCGCGGATCAGCAGGCCGAGGTCCGCGACTTGGCCTTCCCCGTATGGTCCGCGATAGGCATTGACGTTCTGGCCGAGCAGGTTGACCTCGCGCACGCCCTGCGCGGCCAATTGCGCGACTTCCACCAGCACGTCCTCGAACGGGCGGCTGACTTCCTCGCCGCGGGTGTAGGGCACCACGCAGAACGAGCAGTACTTCGAGCAGCCTTCCATGATCGAGACGAAAGCGGACGGGCCCTCGGCGCGCGGTTCGGGCAGGCGATCGAACTTCTCGATCTCCGGGAAACTGATATCGACCTGTGGCTTGCCGGATGCGCGCCTGGCCTGGATCAGTTCCGGCAGGCGGTGCAGGGTCTGCGGTCCGAACACCAGGTCGACATAGGGCGCGCGCTTGACGATGCCTTCGCCTTCCTGCGAGGCCACGCAGCCGCCGACCCCGATCAGTACCGGCTTGCCGCCATTTTTCAGGCTCTTCCAGCGACCCAGCTGGCTGAACACCTTTTCCTGCGCCTTCTCGCGGATCGAGCAGGTGTTGACCAGGATCACATCCGCCTCTGCGGCGTTGTCGGTCAGTTCCAGACCCTCGTGCTCGGCGAGAACGTCGGCCATTTTCGCCGAATCGTACTCGTTCATCTGGCAACCGTGGGTTTCGATGAACACTTTTCCGCGATGCTCGGGAACGGTCGCGGGTACGGCCGATGGAGCAGCCTCGGTCTGGGCTTCGGTCATGTCTGGTCTCCGGGGCGCGGCGGATAATCCGGGCCGGGTCAGGGTGCGCGAGCTTATCAAAGCCGGTGACAGCGGGCCCGCAGGCGCGTTGGGCCGAAACGCGAACGTGGTCGCGTTCAAGAAAATCAAAGGCTTGTCAAGGATTTCGAATGAGGGGATAGTCCGCCGCATGAGGGGATGGGGAATCCTGCTGTGCGTGCTGGGGCTGCTTGCGGCAGGACCGGTCGCGGCCGGCACCCTGTACCGCTGCGACGGCGCTGATGGCGCGCGCAGCTACGTCAGCAAGCGCGTCCCCGGCGCGAAATGCGTGGCCATCAGCAATTACCAGAATGTGCGGCGCGCACCAGCGGCCTCCGCTCCGGCTGCATCCGGAAGCACCACCGCGACGGTGCGTGTCGATGGCTCCCCGGCTGCCGAGACCCTGCCAGCCGCACCCCGGGCGGTGCCGTCGACCCTGCCGCCGGCGAAGGCCAAGTTCGTGCGCATGGCGACCTCGACCATCTATTCCTACGTCGATGCCAACGGTGTCCGCAACTTCAGCAACCACCGCCCGCGCGGGGTCGCCAACGTCAGCGCGCAGTCGATCCAGTACGCCGTCTTCCAGATGGAAACCTGCTACGCCTGCGGCCTGCAGCCGGGCGTCAATTTCGGCACGACCCGCCTCAACACCACCGCCTACAAGGACGAGATCGCCCAGGCTTCGCGCACCTACGGGGTGGACGAGGCCGTCATCCGCGCGATCATCCACGCCGAGTCCGCGTTCCGGCCGACCGCGCTATCGCGGGTCGGTGCGCAGGGCCTGATGCAGCTGATGCCGGCGACCGCCCGGCGCTTCGGGGTGTCGGACTCGTACAACCCGACGCAGAACATCCAGGGCGGCGTGCAATACCTGGCCTGGCTGCTGAAGCGTTTCAACGGCGACCTCAGGCTCGCCGCGGCCGGATACAACGCCGGCGAAGGCGCCGTGGACAAGTACAAGGGCGTGCCCCCGTACAGCGAGACCCGGCGCTACGTGGAGCGGGTTTCGACCCTCGCCGACCGCTACCGCGGCAGCCTTGCCCAGCGTTGATGTCGTTGCCGGCGTTGTCGGTCGATTCAGCGTTCCGTTACACTTCGCCGTCTTTATGTGGCGGCCCGTACCCGCGTCTTGGCGCGGCTTCGCGGGCAGTCTGGGCCAGGATCCACGGAGCGCCGGATGGCTAACGAAACAACGATGAACCCTGCCAGCGACGGGGATGGACCGGCCGATACGGGTCGACGCAAGTTCCTGACCGCGACCACCGCGGTCGTCGGTGCGGTCGGGGTGGGGTTCGCCGCAGTGCCCTTCATCAAGTCCTGGAGCCCGAGCGAGCGCGCCAAGCAGGCCGGCGCCCCGATCAGCGTGGACATTTCCGCCCTGCAGGAAGGCCAGCAGCTCAGTGGCATTGCCTGGCGCGGTTCGCCGATCTTCATCGCCAAGCGATCCAAGGCGATGCTCGCCACCCTGCCGGAAATGGACTCCATCGTGCTCGACCCGAAGTCGAGCAACGCCGACCAGCAACCGGGATACGCGCAGAACGAATACCGCTCGATCAAGCCGGAGATCCTGGTGCTGATCGGCGTGTGCACCCACCTCGGCTGCGCGCCGGAGTTCGTGCCCGAAATCAAGCCACAGCCCTTCTACGAAGACTGGAAGGGCGGTTACTTCTGTCCTTGCCACAAGTCCAAGTACGACCTCGCCGGCCGCGTGTTCAAGTCGCAGCCGGCGCCGGCCAACCTGCCAGTGCCGCCATACCGTTTCGTCGACGACAACACCCTCGAGATCGGCGTCGACCAGAAGGGAGCCGCGTAAGCCATGAGCAACATGATCACGCGCACCGCCTGCAACGTGTGGGACTGGGTCAACGCCCGCGCGCCGGCGATGATGCCGATGTACCGCAAGCACATGAGCGAGTACTACGCGCCGAAGAACTTCAATTTCTGGTACTACTTCGGCTCGCTCGCGATGCTGGTGCTGGTGAACCAGATCGTCACCGGTATCTTCCTGACGATGCACTTCAAGCCCAGCGCGGCCGAGGCCTTCGCCTCGGTCGAATACATCATGCGCGACGTCGACTGGGGCTGGCTGATCCGCTACATGCATTCGACCGGCGCGTCGCTGTTCTTCATCGTCGTGTACATGCACATGTTCCGCGGCCTGATGTACGGCAGCTACCAGAAGCCGCGCGAGCTGGTGTGGCTGCTGGGCATGGTCATCTACCTGGTGCTGATGGCCGAGGCGTTCATGGGCTATGTGCTGCCCTGGGGCCAGATGTCGTTCTGGGGCGCGAAGGTGATCATCTCGCTGTTCGGCGCGATCCCGGTGATCGGCAACGGCCTGACCGAATGGATCATGGGCGACTACATCCCCGCGGATGCGACCCTCAACCGCTTCTTCGCCCTGCACGTCATCGCCCTGCCGCTGGTGCTGCTGTTGCTGGTGGTGCTGCACCTGGGCGCGTTGCACGAAGTGGGTTCGAACAATCCCGAGGGCGTGGACATCAAGCATGGCCCGAAGGGCAACCGCTGGTCCAAGGACGCGCCGGTCGACGGCATCCCCTTCCACCCGTACTACACGGTGAAGGACCTGTTCGGCGTCGGCTTCTTCCTCATCATCGCCGCCTTCATCATCTTCTTCGCGCCGACGTTCGGCGGCTGGTTCCTCGAGCACGACAACTTCACCGCGGCCAATCCGCTGGTGACGCCCGAGCACATCAAGCCGGTGTGGTATTTCACCCCGTACTACGCGATGTTGCGCGTGGTGCCCTCGTTCTTCGGCATCAAGCTGTGGGGTGTTCTGGTGATGTTCGGCGCGATCGTGCTGCTGTTCCTGGTGCCGTGGCTGGACAAGAGCAAGGTCAAGTCGTACCGCTCGCGCGGCCCGCTGTCGTGGGCGATGCTCGCGATGTTCGTGGTGTCCTTCCTGTGGCTGATGAAGATCGGCGCCGGTCCCGGCACCGATCCGGTCGAAACCATCATCGGCCGCGTGCTCACCTTCCTCTACTACGCCTTCTTCATCACCATGCCGGTGTGGACGAAGATCGACAGGACCAAGCCGGTGCCGGAACGGGTGACGATGCATGACTAAGTTCGCATTCCGACTGCTGCCCGCGCTGCTCGCC
>Ga0209023_10000295_pt1 | contig 82110 bp, 68 predicted proteins | sample LakOneMetagenome_FD_187468 | JGI IMG/M metagenome (GOLD analysis project Ga0209023, IMG submission 187468) | Freshwater and sediment microbial communities from Lake Erie, Canada (SPAdes) (version 2) | ecosystem: Environmental > Aquatic > Freshwater > Lentic | place: Lake Erie, Canada... | reverse complement strand
CAAGCTCGGCGGGCCGTTGATCGTCATTTACAGCCGCCAGGACTGCAAATACTGCGAACGAGTAAAGCGCGATTACCTGAAGCCGCTGGTGACCAACCCGCGCTACCGAGACCGGGTCGTCATCCGCCAGATCAATCAGGATGGCGACAACCAGGCCGTGACGGACTTCAACGGTATCATCACGACTCACGCCGCCGTCAGCAGTGCAGAAAAGATCAAGCTGGTGCCGGTTGTTGCCTTTTACGGACCGAACGGCCGCAAACTGGCTGAGCCCATCGTCGGCACCCGACTACCGGACTTTTATCAAACCTATCTTGAGGATGCCGTCGAGCAATCGTCTCGCGCCCTGAAAGCCCCATGAGCGAACTGATCAAATCACCTGAACAACGTCCGGAACATCCCGATTTCTGGTGCAAGCGCTTCGGCGAGGGTGTTACCCCCTGGGATGCCGGCAAAGTACCGGCAGCTTTTGGCGAATTCATCGCCGGCCAGCCCTCCCCGCTCAATACCCTGATCCCGGGTTGCGGTAGCGCCTGGGAAGCCGCCCACCTGGCGGCAGTCGACTGGCCGGTGACCGCTCTGGATTTCTCGCCAGTGGCCATCGAGAAGGCACGTGAGATATTGGGCGATGTCAGGGTTAATCTGCTTTGTGCCGACTTTTTTACCTTCACCCCCAATGCACCCTACGAGCTGATCTACGAACGCGCCTTTCTCTGCGCCCTGCCACGCAAACTGTGGCCCGACTGGGCCCGTCGTGTTGCGGAGTTGCTCCCATCCGGCGCTCTGCTGGCCGGATTCTTCTTCATCTGCGACCAACCGAAAGGGCCTCCGTTTGGCATCCAGGCAGAGCAGCTTGATGCCTTGCTGCGGGATAATTTCGAGTGCATCGAAGACAGCGCTGTCAGCGACTCCATCCCGGTCTTTGCGGGTCGCGAACGCTGGCAGATCTGGCGACGGCGCTAAATATTTCCTATACCCAGCGGCACAGACTTACAATTTGTTTCACGTCAGGATGTCATCGACCCAGGGACGATGCGCGTTATTCAGGCACTACTCTTCAAGGAAACTGCATACATGAAACGTTTTTTGATCGCCGCGACCATTGCCGCTGCCGCCTTGAGCGCGAGCCTCCCGGCAACGGCACAGGTCTCGGTCAGCATTGGCCAACCAGGCTTCTACGGTCGCCTCGACATCGGCGGTTTCCCAACGCCTGCCCTGCTCTTTCCCGAACCCGTCATGATCCAGCGCGTTCCATCCGGCCGGCCGCCACTCTATTTGCGCGTGCCCCCCGGCCATGCCAGGGATTGGCGCCGGTATTGCCATCGTTACGGCGCGTGTGGCGAGCGCGTTTATTTCGTTCAGGACAACTGGTATCGCCAGGAATACGCTCCGCGCTATCAGGAACGTCATGTCGGCTACCGCAATGACTATCGCGGCGAAGAGCGGCGTGACTATCGCCGCCAGGAACGTCATGAAGAACGTCGCGATTATCGGCGCGAGGAACGTCGCGACTTTCGTGGTGACGACTGGGGCCCGGGCAATGGCCGCGGCCACGGCCACGGCCATGGTCACGGACGCGACGATTAAGCCAATAACTGTCTGACACGAAAGCCGCCATCGCAAGATGGCGGCTTTCGCCGCGGGCCCTTATGTCCCCGTCTCCATGAATGATGGCCCGGCGTTGCGGCACCGTGGTGCCGCCCCGGCACCGATTCAAGCCATATCCGCCGGTATTCTTGCCGAATGGACGGCGTGCGCGCCTCAACGGCGCTACAATTTGAATAGCATGGTGGTCTGGGCATGTCGGCCCGCTGGCCGATCCACTGCCCACCTGCATCAGGCGGTGATTCGACGCGCCCACGGATGATCGGGCATGTCAATTGCCGGGGTTTCTCATTCTGCCCAGGGAGTTCCGGATCATGAAGAACGATACAGACGACAAGCAAGCCGCAGCCAGCCCCTTCGAATCGCAAGTCCAGGCCGCCTTCGAGGCCGGCAAGGATATTCAGGAGGCCATTCGCCAACTGACCCTGCGCCAGATCAGCCAGCGAACACTCGACCTGGAATCGCTGCGCCAGGTTGCGAGTGATGTCCTGCACGGTGCACGGGCCGGGGCCGAGGCGCAGATGCAGAAATCGGCGGCAAGCATCGAGGCAACCCGGAGCCACTTGAAAGAAGCCGTCAGCGGGCTGGAAGCCGCCCTGTCCCAATGCGCCGAAGCATCCAAACTGGCGCTGGAAGAGGCCACGAGCAAGGCCCAATCCTTCTCCAGGGAAGACCTGACCCGCGCCAAGAACGACTTGGCCGCCCTCGAAACCATGTTTGTCGAAACCGTGCAGAAATCTGCCGCGGCCACCAAGAATGTCGTTGGCGACATCCTGACCGACATCGCCGAGCATTCGCGCATTCATGGGTCGAGCATGGGGCACCAGATCAAGGAAACACTGAGCGTGATGACCCACAAGCTGGAAGAGGCCGGACGGACTCAGGTCGAGGTCGGCCTGCACCTGGCCCACGCGACGACTGATCTGGTTCGCCAGTTCGCGGCGGGAATGCTCAGCGGACTGGCCGATCGCATCAAACCGGGCGAGCGCCACAACAAGGAGAGCTGATGCTCTGGCAGGCCGCACTGGCCGTGCGCGATCTGGGACGATTGCACGACATCGCCTCGATCCTCATTCGCTACGGTTTCGGCGATCTCGCCCGGCGCATGGGACTGGCCCATGCACTGGAGCGCGCCGGCCACGCCCTGCACTGGCGGGAAGTCGACGAACTGGCTCACCTGGCACCGCCCGCCCGGGCTCGTCGGGCATTGGAAGACCTTGGGCCGACCTTCGTCAAGCTGGGCCAGATGCTGGCAACACGGGTCGATCTTTTCGAGCCGGAATGGATTGCCGAATTCGGCAAGTTGCAGGACAGCGCCCCGCCCGCGCCGTGGGAAAGCGTTTGCCAGCAACTGACCGAGGATCTCGGCGCGCCGCCGGCCGAGGTCTTTGCTGCCTTCGACCAGGAACCGTTGGCGGCCGCCTCGATCGCCCAGGTTTACCGGGCACGCCTCGACGATGGCAGCGAGGTCGTGGTCAAGGTAAGGCGCCCGGATATCCGTCCCATCATTGAAGCCGACCTGCGCTGGCTGCATCGACTGGCCGACATTGCCGAAGTCGAGTATCCGGAATTGCGCCTGTTTCGCCCGAGTGAAGTTGTCGGGCAGTTCACCCGTTCCTTGCGCCGCGAACTCGATTTCTCTGCCGAATGCCGCAGCGCCGAACGCATTGCCGCCAACTTCGCTGGCTACACAGACCGCGAAGCGGTAATGCCGTCGGCCAACGAACCGCAGGCAGCGACCGGAGCGCCCCCGATCATCGTCATTCCCAAAGTCTATTGGCCATGGACGGGGGAGCGCGTGTGCGTGCAGGAATTCATCGACGGCATTTCCGGCCGGCAACTGGCGGCCATCGAGCAAGCCGGCCTGAATCGCCAGATTCTTGCCCGGCGTGGTGCGCATGCCGTGCTGAAAATGATTGTCGAGGATGGCCTTTTCCACGCCGACCCCCACCCCGGGAACGTCTTCTATCTGCCGGGCAATCGTATTGGTTTCATCGATTTCGGCATGATCGGCCGCCTGAGCGATGCCCGCCAGGCGCAACTGGTGCAACTGCTGCTCGGCCTGGTCAAGCACGAGCCGAGGCGCGTCGCGGACGTGCTGTTCGAGTGGATGGACGATACGCCGGTCAATGAGGACGAACTGTTGCTCGAAATCGAGGCCTTCGTCGATCAATATCATGGCGTGCCCCTGAAGCAACTCAGCCTCGGCGCCATGCTCTCCGACCTGATCGCCATCCTGCGCCAACACCAGATTTCCTTGCCGGCCGACCTCACCCTGCTGGTCAAGGCCTTCATCTCGCTGGAGGGCATGGGACGCGAACTGGATCCCGATTTCGACATGGCGGGACAAGCCATGCCGCTACTGGAAGCCGCCATGCGCGCCCGCTATCGGCCCCGCGCATTGGCCCGCCGCGGCTGGCAAACGGCGACCGAGATACTCGGCCTGCTGACCGGCCTGCCCCAGGACATTTCCCGCCTGCTGCGTGCCGCGCGCCGCGGACAACTCGATATTCGTATCGATGTCACCCATCTGAAGCGCGTCGGCAACCAGATCGACAGCGCGGCGAATCGAATGACCATCGGCATCGTCGTCGCCGCCCTGATCGTCGGGTCGTCGATTGTCATGACCGTGCCCGGCGGCCCAACTTTGCTTGGCCTGCCGCTCTTCGGCCTGCTCGGTTATCTCGGGGCGGGACTGGGCAGCATCTGGCTGCTCCGCTCGATCAGCAAAAGCGCCCGCGTCGATCCGGATTGAGTCGGTCACCCACCCGCATCCGCTTTCGTCACCATTCGCCAACAATAGGGGCTGGCGGTTTGGCGTATCATCGACAGGTTAATTTTCAACCCCAGCCCAACAATGAAAACCGAAACACCCCAGACCGTCTATCTCAAGAATTACACCGCCCCGGCCTACCTGATCGACACCGTCGATCTTGATTTCAATATCAACGCGGGCGGCACCACGGTCAGCGCTACGCTGGCCATCCGCCGCAACCCGGCTGTCGCGACCCAGCCGCTGGTGCTGGATGGCGACGAGCTGAAAACGCTGAGTGTCACGGTCAACCGGGAAAAAGTACCCTTTTCGGAAACCGCCAGCTCCCTGACCCTCGCCGATCTGCCCGACGCGTTCACGCTGGAAACCGTCGTCCGCATCGATCCCGACCACAACACCAAGCTGCTTGGCCTGTTCCTCTCCAACGACGGCTATTTCACCCAGTGCGAGGCGCAGGGTTTCCGCCGCATCACCTGGTTCCTCGACCGGCCGGATGTAATGTCCACCTACACCGTCACGCTGCACGCCGACAAGGCCACGCTGCCCGTCCTGCTCGGCAACGGCAATCTCGACGCCGCCGGCGATGAAGGCGACGGCCGTCACTGGGCGCGCTGGGTCGATCCCTTCCGCAAGCCGTGCTACCTGTTCGCCGTCGTCGCCGCCAAGCTCGACGGTCTGTTCGACAGCTTCACGACGAGCTCCGGCCGCAGCGTCAAGCTGGCGCTCTATGTCGAACCGGGCAAACTCGACCAGGCGCCGCACGCCATGGCCGCCCTGAAAAAATCGATGCGCTGGGACGAAAACCGCTTCGGCCTCGAATGCGACCTCGACCAGTACATGATCGTCGCCGTCGGCGACTTCAACGCCGGCGCGATGGAAAACAAGGGCCTCAACATCTTCAGCACGAAATACGTGCTGGCGCGTGGCGATGTGGCGACCGACGTCGATTTCGAGAACATCGACCGCGTCGTCGCCCATGAATATTTCCATAACTGGACCGGCAACCGCGTCACCTGCCGCGACTGGTTCCAACTCTCACTGAAGGAAGGCCTGACCGTCTTCCGCGATCAGGAATTCGGCTTCGACGAGCACGATCCATCGGTTGCCCGCATCAGCGACGTACGCGGCCTGCGCGCCGCCCAGTTCCCGGAAGATGGCGGGCCGATGGCCCACCCGGTACGGCCGTCGTCGTACATGGAAATCAGCAATTTCTACACGGCGACCGTTTATGAAAAGGGCGCCGAAGTCGTCCGCATGATCCAGACGCTGATCGGCCGCGACGGCTTCCGCCACGGCATGGACGAATATTTCCGCCGTCACGACGGACAGGCCGTCACCTGCGAGGACTTCGTCGCCGCCATGGCCGCCGCCTCCGGTTTCGACTTCACGCAGTTCATGCGCTGGTACCAACAACCCGGTACGCCGCATGTTGCGGTCAACGGCAAATTCGATCCAAAAACGAAAACCTACACGCTGCGCTGCCAGCAGAGCAATGCGCTGGCCAGCGACACGCAGCCCTACCTGATCCCGATCCGCGCGGCGCTGTTCGATGCCGCCGGCCAGTTGATCGCCGGCACCGAAAATACCCTGCTATTGACGAAAAACGAGCAGGAATTCCGATTCGACGGCATCGAGAGCGAACCCATCCCGTCACTGCTGCGCGACTTCTCGGCCCCGGTCATTCTTGAATTCGACTATCGCCCCGACGCATTGACGCTGCTGCTGGCCCATGAACCCGATTACTTCAACGCCTGGGAAGCCGGCCAGCGCCTCGCCTCGAACCTGATCCTCGACGCCACGGCAGTCATCGCCGCCGGACAGCAACCGGTCTGGCCGACCAGCTTCATCGATGCCGCACGCCGCTTGCTACAAACCCATGCCCAGCGCGGCGCCGCATTTGTCGCCGAAGCCCTCAGCCTGCCCGGTGAATCAACGCTGGCCGAAGCACTCGAGGTGGTCGATCCGGTCGCCCTGCGTGCTGCCCGCAACGGCCTGCGCAAGCATATTGCCGAACAACTCGAAGACGAACTCGCCGGCCTCTACGCCGCCCTCGCGCCGCAGCATGCCTATACGCCAAGCAGCGAAGAAGCCGGCCGCCGCGCCCTGCGCAACCTGTGCCTCGGCTATCTGCTCGAACTCGACACCCCGGCCACCCGCCAACTCGCCTTCCAGCAATTCAAGACGGCCGACAACATGACCGACCAGTTCGCCGCGCTGACCTCACTGGCCAACGTGGAAGCCGAAGAGTGCGCCGAACGCGACAGCGCACTGGCCGAGTTCTATGACCGCTGGCAGCACGAAGCCCTGGTCGTGGACAAATGGTTTGCCGTTCAGTCCGGCAGCCGCCGCCCGAATACTCTGGCCACCATCCAGGCACTGACCGCCCACCCGGCATTCGATCTGGCCAAGCCGAACAAGGTGTATGCGGTATTCCGCACGCTGGGCGCCAACCTCCCGCACTTCCACTGCGCCGCAGGCTACGCCTATCTGGCCGAGCAGGTCCGGGCCGTCGATGCGCTGAATCCGCAAATTGCCTCCCGCCTGGCGCGCGCCTTTGACCGCTGGAAAAAATTTGACGGCGACCGTCAGCGTCACGCCAGAGCCGCGCTGGAAAGCATCCGCGATCATGCCGGTCTGTCGCCGGACGTCTTCGAGGTAGTTTCGCGCGCCCTGGGCTGATCGGGCTCAAAGCGGAAATTCCTCACGGATCCATTCGGCATAGTCCAATACACTGTGCCGAATGATTCTTTTCAGGCATCCCGAATTTCAATGAAGCCCCACACCACACTCCGCCAACTGGCCCTGGCCAGCACGCTGGCGCTCGCGTCTGCCTCCAGCCACGCCCTCATCGCTTGGGCAGAGCCCAGCGCCAGTATCATTGACGCGGTCATCGGCACTGCCTCGCGCTGGAACTATCGTTACACCGTCACCAACACCACGGACTGCTATCTGACTTGCGACGCCGGCACCTGGTACGGTGAACAGACCCGCATCAGCCAATTTGCCCTGCCCTTTTTCACGGATGCCGGCATCGATGCGATAGCCTCGCCGACCGGGTGGTCGTCGCAGGTCTCAGCCAGCGACCTGTTCAATCTTGGCAGTGGCACCAAGACCATTATCTGGACAGCCGACTCCGCCAGCACTGGCATTCTGGTCGGAAGCGCCTTGAGCGGCTTCGGCTACCAGGCCAACTACAGCGCCGGCAAAGGGCCCTATCAAATCACCCAGCTCAGGGGCGCCAGTGCGCTCGGCGACCCGGCCATTCCGCTTTCCCCACTCGCCCAAACCGCCGGCATCCAGCCGATGACCCTGGTCGACGAACCCGCTTCCTCTGCCATGCTGGTCGCTGGACTGGGACTGATGGGGTTCATCGTCACTCGTCGTCTTTCGCGAGGCGCCTGAACGCCGCGACTGCGGGAAAAAGCCTCCGCCCTTGCGGCGGACCGACAAAAAAACGGCCAATATCAATTGGCCGTTTTTCATCGTTGCTTTAGGCGGTTCAACGCTTCAGCCACGGCCCCAGCAGTTGCCGCAGCGCCTGTTCATTCCAGCCCTTGATGACGTCGTCACCGACCACGATCAACGGAACGCCGTTGCCACCCAGGTTCCTGTGCTCTTTGTACGCCGCCGAACTTTGCTCGATATCCTGCTCGGTGTAACGGATGCCATTGGCCGCGAAAAATTCGCGGGTCATCTTGCAGTAGCCGCACCAACTGGTGGCGTACAGCACCACGGCGGGCTGCTCGGAGGAAGCCTGCGCCAAGGCGGCGGGAACTGGTCGCCCCTGCAGTAGCGGGCGCCCAAACCAGAACGCCGCACCCAGTACGAGCAGCAGTACCAACCATTTGGCGCCCCCGCCGCTGCGCTCGGGGCGCGCGGCCCCATATTGCAGCAGGCCTTCAGGCGGGCGCGTTCCCCCCGCCTTGACGTAGGCTTTTTCGCAGGATGGGCATTGCCAGTCCGGCGCGGTATCGTCGGCCTTGCGGGCATAGTTGCAATGGGGGCAGATGGTGCTCACGGGAAACGGCTCGGCTAGGGTTGATCAACACCCGGCCAAACATCCTGGCGCCAGGCAAACATTGCCCGCGCATTTTAACGGGAGTCAGCGCCGGCCGGTATCCACCTGGCAAGCGGAAGCGACATTCTGCCGGCTCCAACCCATTTCAAAATCCGTCGTTTTTTCCGGTTGACCGCAGGCGTCGTGTGCAGCGGCCAACCCCGACAGATTTCATCCCGCGGCGGCGGGCACGGCCGCCACCGCCGCCAGGAACTCCCGTCCCCAGCGATCGATATCGTTATGGCAAACGATGTCGTACAAGCCGCGCAGGCGAGCATCGCGTTCGCCCGCATCCATCTCAAGCGCCTGTCGCAAGCGTTCGCGCAGATCAACCGGGTCATGCGGATTGGTCAGTACGGCACCATGCAGTTCGGCAGCAGCGCCGGCGAACTCGGACAAGACCAGCACACCGCTGCCTTCCGTCTGTCCCTGGGTTGCCACGTACTCCTTGCACACCAGATTCAGACCATCGCGCAGCGGGGTAATCCAGCAAATATCGGACTCGGCATACCAGGCGACCACTTCCTCGAAGGGCAAGGGACGGAAAAAGAAGCGGATGGGCGACCAGCCCACTTCATTGAACTGACCATTAACCCGCCCGACGGCCTGCTCGATCTGACCTTGCAAGGTATCGTAAATCGTCATTTCCTTGGCGGCCGGCACGCAGACGACCACCAGCGATACCTTGCCGCGCAAGGCCGGCGTGGTTGCCAGCAGATCACCAAAGGCGCGGACTTTCTCCAGCGTGCCCTTGGTGTAATCCAGGCGTTCGACGGAAATCACGATGCGTTTGCCGGCAAATTCATTGCGGATCGCCTGCCGGCGTCCGGCCGTCCTGGCATGGTCCAAAGCCTGCTCAACCCTGCCCAGATCGAGACCAACCGGATGCGCCCCCAGCCCGATGCGGCGGCCATGCACCTCAATCTGGGTGGTCATCGTTTCCAGCCCGACCGCACAACCGTAGCTCAGAAAGCGCGGGGCGCAGGCCTTGCGCTCGACCACATGAATCGAGGCGACGCCGCCGGCGACGTCGACGAAATTCTCGGCCTGGCGAGGAATATGGAAGCCGATGTAATCACACTGGAGCAGGCTGCCGACAATTTCACGCCGCCAGGGCAGCACGTTGAACGCATCGGCCGAGGGGAAATACGTGTGGTGAAAAAAGGCGATCTTCAGATCGGGCCGCAGTTCGCGCAGTGCTGCCGGCACCATCCACAGGTTGTAGTCGTGCAACCATACGGTCGCCCCCTGTGCAGCTTCGGTGGCCGTTCTTTCAGCAAATTTCCGGTTGACCGCAAGAAACACCTTCCAATCCTCTTCACGAAAGATCGCCCGCTCCCAAAAGGTGTGCAAGGTCGGCCAGAAGGCCTCTTTCGAGAAGCGCTTGTAAAAGACATCCACTTCCTCGGCGGACAGTGCGACCCGTGCAGCCACCAGGCCGGGATAGGCTTTGGCATCGACCTTGGTGTGGACTTCAAATGGCGGATCGTTGGCGGCATCGTGCACGCTCCACGCCACCCAGGAGCCACGCTTGCCCGCACCGAAAAACGACAGCAGGGTCGGAATGATGCCGTTCGGCGATTTTGGGCGGCGCTGAACGATGCGGCCACCAATGCGTTGCTCTTCATACGGCAAGCGGTGGTAAACCATCACCAGATCCGCACGCCCCACCTCCGAGATTTCGTTCGCACGCGGCACATAGTCCTGCGCGAGCAAGCCGAAATGCACTATGGCCTGCAATATGCCGCCGCATCCGGCATCGCTGGCCTGCAACACGTGACGCAGTTCGTGGGTCGCCTCGAGCAACGCCGCCTCCGACTCACCGACGCAAACACCACGGAAGCCGACTTCAAGCATCGACAGATCGTTCAGGGTATCCCCTGCTACCAGCACCTGATCTCGCTCAACGCCGAGATGCTTGACCAGCGCGCTCAGCGTACTGCCCTTGTTGACGCCACTCGGCAGGATGTCGAGATAGCGGCTGTCCGAATAGAGCACGTCGCAATTCAGGCTTTTTGCCACACCGGCCAGCGCCGGCGTCACCGCATCACTGTGACAAAAATAGGAGCATCGCCGTTGCTGTGGCACTTCCTGACGCTCCAGCACGGAAAATTGCTGCATTGCCGCCGCCACCACATGCTCGCCGGGCCAGCGCCGATCAATCCCGGCCTGCAACGGTTGCACGGGTTGCAGGGTTCCCCCCTCAACGACCGTTCCGCCCACGTCGCAAATGATGTAGTCAGGTACCGGTACCGCAGGGTCGGACAGCAGTGGCATCACGGCCTCCAACCCCCGGCCGGTCACAAAGACAAGCTGGATATCCTGACTGTCGGATATCAGTTGATACAGGCTCTGGCGATGCTCGGCCAGACCGCCCAGAAAAGTGCCATCGAGATCGGTTGCTAACAACATGGGGAGACTCCTTGACACCGCTGACACCGGACGCTGCTTGCCGAGGGGATGTCGATCCATCAGGGCGTGGCCCCAATATAGATTTATAACCAATGCTTATAGTGTAAGATATATAACACACACATCTGCATTAGATTGATTTTACATCAAAATATAATATTGTCTAATTTTTATGACCAGCCTTTTCCATTATAATGCAATGTATTTTTAGCCCAAAGGACATTAGATATCAACACAGCATCCTTACCAGACACCCTGCTTCAATTCGCCACCCCCTTGCGTATCGCATTGATCATTGCACTTGCCGCCGGGGCCCAAAGTCTCATTACCAAACTCCTGCCACGCCTGCGCGAAGCCATTGCCAGCCAGCAGGAATCGCTGGAAGGCATGCAACGGGTCCGCACCCTGTCACGCGTCGTGCGCTATGCCTTGACCGTCGCAGTCAGCGTCATCACTGTTCTACTTATCCTGGGCGAATTCGGAATCTCGGTCGCCCCCCTCCTTGGTGCCGCCGGCGTCGCTGGAATAGCCATCGGCTTTGGCGCGCAAAGTTTGGTCAAGGATTACTTCACGGGATTTTTCCTGTTGCTGGAAAACCAGATCCGCCTGGGTGATGTCATCGAAACCGGGGGAAAAACGGGCGTTGTCGAAGAATTGACCTTGCGTTACCTTCGCCTGCGCGACTATGCCGGCAATGTTCACTACGTGCCAAACGGCCAGATCACGATTGTGACCAACATGAGTCTGGGCCACGCTTACGCGGTTATCGACCTGGGTGTCGGCTACGGTGAAGACGTTGATCGGGTGATAGCCGAGATGCGCACGATCGGTGAAGAATTACGCCACGATCAGGACTATGCGCCACAAATTCTCGACGCGCTGGAAATTGCCGGCGTCGAGCAATGGGCTGACTCCTCAATCATCATTCGCTGCCGCTTTCGCGTCACACCGAATTCGCAGTGGGGCGTCAGACGGGAATACCTGCGGCGCGCCAAGCAGCGCTTCGACCGCGAGGGAATTGAAATTCCATTCCCCCACGTCAAACTCGTGACCCCGTGAAGGCTGCCCCTCAAAACCCTCAGGCGACCATGGCCGCCTTGGCCGGCGCCCACTGTCGGCGGCTGACCGGCAGCTTTTCCGGCACGCCGCGCATCAACGCCCAGCCATAAGCCTCGGCATCGTCCCCCGCCGCCTTTTCAAAACCGGCCAATGCCGCCTTGGCCACCAGCACGGAACGGTGCAGGCGCATGAAACGTTCGGCGAATTCGCCTTCCAGATGCGTCAGCGCCTCGTCGAGCAAATACGCCCGCTCGACCGTGCGGGCGGTGACATATTTGAAGTCGGCCTTGAAGTAGAGCACCTCGGCAATGGGGACCAGGAGCAGACGGCCACGCTCATGACACGACAGATGCGTACGCCCGCCACCGCGTATCTCCTGGCCGATCCCGGCCAGCACGGCCGCATCCGGAGACTGCGCCGGCACCTTTTGCAAGGCCGCGAGCAGACGCTGGGTACGCACCGGCTTGAGTAGATAGTCGACGGCGTTCAGGTCAAAGGCCTGCACGGCATAGTTGTCGTAGGCTGTCGTAAAAATGACGCTGGGCGGCTTTTCCAGTCGCCCAAGATGCGATGCAAGCTCAATGCCGTCCATGCCCGGCATGCGAATATCGGCGAGCACCACATCCACCGCCTGATCACGCAGAACATCCAGTGCCGCCAGGCCATTGGCCGCTTCACCGACCACAATGCTGGAAAATTGTGCCGCGATGTCCGACAACAATGTCCGCAGGCGGTCGCGCGCCAGCGGCTCGTCATCGACGATGAGGACTCTTAGCGGGACGGTGATGGCGGGCGGCGTTGGCATGGCAGAATAATGCGGACCTCGTAGCGATTGTCACCCACCTCGGTTTCGAGACGAGCTTCCAGATCGTAATACAGCGCCAGCCGTTCGCGAATATTGGCAACAGCGATCTGGTTGCCGACGGCATGCTGGGCCAGACCAACGGTCGGATTGGCGATGGCAATGCGCAACTCTTCGCCCTTTTGTTCAATTTCGATGGTGACCAGGCCTCCCTCCTGCGAGGGCTCGATCCCGTGATAGACGGCATTTTCCAGCAGCGGCTGGAGCATCAGCGGCGGAATCGGCAGATCCATCGAAATCGTCCCGATTTTCCAGTTGACCGCAAGACGCTCACCGAGACGCAGCGTTTCGAGCTCGAGATATTGTCGGCCCAGCGCGATTTCATCAGCCAGACTCACCAGCTCCCCCGGATCGCGCATGGCAGCACGGAACAAATCCGACAAAGCTTCTAGCGCCGCCTCTGCCTCCTGCGGCCGGGCGCGAATCAGGGACAACACAGCATTCAGCGAGTTGAAGAGGAAATGCGGACGGATGCGGGCGTTGAGCGCGGCCAGCCTTGCCTCGGTCTGGGCAGGAAAAAACGCCCGTGAACGCAGGTCAAAATAGCCGAGCAGCAACGCCGTTGCCGAGGCAGCCAGCAGCACGGCACGCAGTACGCCGGCGTAATCGAGCAACCCCAGCGCGCCAATATAGATAAAAAGCGCCGACGCCACGGCGCTGACCAGCAACATGACCAGCAATTGCCCGACACGCAAGGGCATGCGCCACAAAAAATCGCGCAGCAGGGAGAGCAGCCCCAGATTGATCAGCAGCAAGGGCTCGACCATCGCCGCCAATTCAATATATTGGCCGGCCCAGTCGGTCAGCGCAGGCGCGCGAACCAGCGCCGCGAGCATGGCCAGCACATTGATGCCCAGCAAAACACGCAGCATGACGCCAAAATTGCGCCAGTCGGGCAAGGGGTGAGTCGCGGGAAAGTGCCGTATACTTGTCATTCTCTGAGCGTTTGCGCTTGATTTCCCGATTCTAGACCAAAGACATGACCTCCAACGCCAATCAATACACTTGGGCCGGACGCTTCTCCGAGCCGGTTTCCGACCTCGTCAAACGCTACACTGCCTCGGTCGATTTCGACCAGCGCATGTGGCGCCAGGACATCCGCGGCTCACTGGCCCACGCCCGCATGCTGGCCAAGCAGGGCATCATCGCCGCCACCGACCTGACCGACATCGAACGTGGCATGGCCATCGTCACCGAGGAAATTGAGTCCGGCAAGTTTGAATGGTCGCTTGATCTGGAAGACGTCCATCTCAACATCGAAAAACGCCTGACCGCAATCGTCGGCGACGCCGGCAAACGCCTGCATACCGGACGATCGCGCAACGATCAGGTGGCCACCGACATCCGCCTCTATCTGCGCGATTCGATTGACGACATACTTGTCCTCATCAAGGCCTTCCGCAGCGCGCTGGTTGATCTGGCCGAAAAGGAAGCCGCCACCGCCATGCCCGGCTTCACACACCTGCAGGTCGCCCAACCGGTCACTTTCGGTCATCACATGCTGGCCTATTTTGAAATGTTCGGTCGCGATGCCGAACGCTTCATCGATTGCCGCAAGCGCGTCAGCCGCCTGCCACTGGGTGCAGCCGCGCTGGCCGGTACGACTTATCCGATCGACCGCGCCTTCGTTGCCGAGCAACTCGGCTTCGAAGGCGTCTGCGAAAACTCGCTGGATGCCGTCTCCGACCGCGACTTCGCCATCGAATTCACCTCGGCCTGCGCTGTGCTGATGATGCATATCAGCCGACTGTCGGAAGAACTGGTCATGTGGATGAGTCCGCGTATCGGGTTCATCCAGATTGCCGATCGCTTCTGCACCGGCTCGTCGATCATGCCGCAGAAAAAGAATCCTGACGTGCCGGAACTGGCACGTGGCAAGACCGGCCGCGTCTATGGCCAACTGATGAGTCTGCTGACGCTGATGAAGTCGCAGCCGCTGGCCTACAACAAGGACAACCAGGAAGACAAGGAACCTCTGTTCGATGCTGTCGACACGGTCACCGATACCCTTCGCATCTTCGCCGACATGGCCGGCGGCATCACCGTCCGCGCTGACAACATGAAGGCCGCGCTGACCCAGGGTTTTGCCACGGCGACCGATCTCGCCGACTACCTGACCAAGAAAGGCCTGCCCTTCCGCGATGCCCATGAAGCCGTCGGTCTGGCCGTCAAGACCGCCGAATTCAAGGGCGTCGACCTGCCCGGCCTGACGCTGGAGGAACTCCAGCAATTCTCACCCCTTATCGAAAAAGACGTTTTTTCCGTGTTGACCGTGGAAGGCTCACTGGCCAGCCGCAACCATATCGGTGGCACGGCCCCTGAACAGGTCAAGGCCGCCATTGTCCGTGCGCGCAAGCATTTGGGCTGATGGGCCCCTGTAAACAGCCAAAGCCGCTGGCAATGGCCAGCGGCTTTTTTTGCGCCAAAAGACATTGAGGTTTAATATATAAGCGAACGTTAATATTTAACTGGCAACGCAACCAATAACTCACCCAAGGTAGATCAGCATGTACTCAACCACCGTAGACAATACGCCGCTCATCAAAGTGATCGGCGGCAAGCACGAAGCCAATTACTCGCTGGATGGCTCATTGATGAACCCGCTGGAAGCCTTTTATGCCTCGCTCGCGGCGTGCGCGGCTGTCTATGCCAAGAAGGCCTGCAAGAGCCTGGGCATCAAGGCTGGCGGCATCGAAATCAGTTGCAAACCCTTTGCCGGCCCCGGTGGCCCTTTGACACTGGCCAAGTTCAAGACTGAAGTTCGCTTCCCCGAGGCATTCACGCCTGACCAGAAAAGCGCAATTCTCGAGAGCATCACGCATTGCGCCGTCAAGGACATCGTGGTTGCTGGCGCCGCGATCGACTTCCAGGCAGTCGAAATCTGAGTCACGCAACAGGCAATAAAAAAACCGGGGCACGCCCCGGTTTTTTAGTGTCTCGCGCAAAAATCAGGCGGTGATGCCTTCAAGCATCTGCTGCAATTCGCCGGTCTGGTACATTTCCTTGACGATGTCACAACCGCCGATGAATTCGCCCTTGATGTAAAGCTGCGGAATGGTCGGCCAGTTGGCGTATTCCTTGACGCCATTGCGGATTTCTTCATCAGCCAGCACGTTAACCGTCACGAAGTCTTCAACGCCACAGACCTTGAGAATCTGAACGACCGTTGCCGAAAAGCCGCACTGCGGAAAACGGGCGTCGCCCTTCATGTAAAGAACGACCGGGTTGCCGGTCACGGTAGCGTGAATGCGTTGCTGAACGTCGGACATAATTACTCCTGATTAAAGATAAGCGCCTGAAACTCGGTCGATGCCTGCCAGGTCGGGAAAGGTAACTGCCGCTTTGAACCCGGCGGCAGCCAATAAGTTCCTGCTGGCATCGCCCTGATCATAGCCATGCTCAAAAAACAGCCAGCCACCAGGCTTCAAATGCTCCACGGCAGTGGCCACGATGTGGCGAATACAAGCCAGACCATCAGCGCCATCGGTCAGTGCCATTTGCGGCTCAAACGGCAGGCCGTTAAGCGCCAGATGCGGGTCACCGTCCGCCACATAGGGCGGGTTGGAGACAATGATATCAAAGCGTTCGCCAGCCACCGGCAAAAACCAGTCTCCTTGACGACAGTCGACATGGGCCCCTAGCCGCCCAGCATTGTTGCGCGCAACGATGAGCGCATCGGCCGACAGGTCGATGGCCACCACCGACGCGGAAGGACATTCGAGCGCCAAAGAGATGGCAACAATCCCGGAGCCCGTGCCCAGGTCAAGCACTCTGGGCGCGCTCATGCCCTGCAGCTTTTCCAGCGCCAACTCAATCAGCACATCGGTTTCGGGGCGCGGGATCAACACCGCGGGTGAGACCTGAAACAAGCGCCCTCGAAACGCCGCCTCGCCCAATAAATAGGCCAAGGGCTCCCCCGTTACCCTGCGTGCCAATAGCGCGTCGAACACATCCTGTGCAGGAGGCGCCAACAATTTTTCAGGCGACGTCAGCAGGTCGGCATATCGGCAACCCGAGACGTGCTCAAGCAACAGGCGCACCTCCAGACGCGCCGATTCAATGCCTGCGGCCGCCAGGATTACCTGTCCACTGCGCCAGTTTTCTCCGAGGGACTGCACTGAAAATTATTCCTGCACCAAAAAAAGGTCGCCAAGGCGAGCGCGGCATTATACACATCAGCGAATCATTTACTTTGCATCAAGCCTGGCCACCCAGGACCTGCCTGTCTCATTCGCCCCGAAAGCGATAGCCACCACCCCGCACGGTTTCCAGGCGATCGTGATTACCCGACGCTTGAAGCGCTACGCGCAAGCGGCGAACGTGCACATCCACCGTCCGTTCGCTGACGTAGATATGGTCCCCCCAGATTTCATCCAGTAGTTGGCGCCGGGTATAGAGACGTTCCGGATGAGTCACGAGAAAGGTCAGCAGGCGAAATTCGGTGGGCCCCAGATCGATCGGCTTGCCCCCGGCAACGGCGCGATGCGTCGCCGGATTCAAGGTAATCGTGCCGACCCCTACCGCTTCACCGGCCAGATGCGGCCTTCGTCGGCGCAATAGCGCGCGCACCCTCGCCATCAGCACGATGGGCGAAAATGGCTTGGTCACATAATCGTCAGCGCCGGCGTCCAGCCCCTGAACCTGATCATGATCAGCCCAGCGATCACTGAGAATGATAATCGGGAGCTCACGCGTCCGCAGCGTGCCGCGCAATCGCTCGACCAGCAGCAAGCCGGACGACAGCGGCATGGCCCAGTCAACAATCAACAGGTCCGGCAGGGCACAACGAATGTCAGACGCTGCCTGTTCGGCACTATCGGCGAACTCGACAATGAATCCGGCCGGCACAAGCAGGGCTTCAAGCAGCGCACGGGTAGCCGCATCCTGATCCACAACGAGAATCCTCGTGGTCAACCCATGCTCCGCTGGCACCCTATCACCGGGAATATTGTGCGGTTTCATCTGATTCGTTATGAACTTGGCTTGTTCTCGCAAAGGCAATCAACTGCCGTTCCAAGGGGATGGCCAGAAATAGTTGCCAAAAGCCTCCGATAAATCAGGCAGTCGTTGACGCCAACCCGCTGGTCGCCTCAATCAAGGAGCGCTAAACATTATTGTTTGTTTATTTGGCCGATGCAACCGGACAGGCAGCCAAACCTCGACGCAAATATTCCGAATTTCGGCCTTTTTTCCGGTTGACCGCAGCACTTGGATCGAGGAACAAAGATCAGGCGGATTCGGCGTTTCAACCCGCCTCGGCCAACTCTGCCAGCAGATCTGCCTGATGTTCGGCCGCCAGTGCGCCGAGCAGCTCATCCATGTCACCATCCATGATCGCGGCAATCTTGTAAAGCGTCAGGTTGATGCGGTGATCGGTGATGCGGCCCTGCGGGAAATTGTAGGTGCGGATACGTTCGGAGCGGTCGCCGGAACCGATCAGACTCTTGCGCGTACTGGAAATATGCGCTTGCTGGGCACGCACCTGAACATCCTTGATACGCGCAGCCAGCACTTTCATGGCCGACGCCTTATTGGCATGCTGCGAACGGCCATCCTGACACTCCGCAACGATGCCGGTGGGGAGGTGCGTAATCCGCACCGCAGAGTCCGTCTTGTTGATGTGCTGACCGCCTGCACCGGAGGCGCGGAAGGTGTCGATACGTAGGTCGGCCGGATTCAGATTGACATCCTCGACCTCATCGACTTCCGGCATCACCGCCACGGTGCATGCCGACGTATGGATGCGGCCCTGGGTTTCAGTTTCCGGCACACGCTGCACGCGATGACCGCCGGACTCGAACTTCAGCCGGGAATAGGCCCCGCTGCCGCCAATTCGACAGATGATCTCGCGGTACCCCCCCAGCTCGGATTCACTGGCTGACATTACTTCGACCTGCCAGCGCTGACGCTCGGCATAGCGCGAATACATGCGGAACAAATCGCCGGCAAACAGTGCCGACTCATCCCCCCCCGTACCGGCCCGAATTTCCAGCAACACGCTGCGGTCATCATTCGGGTCCTTGGGCAGCAGCAGCTTCTGCAGTTCAACCTCGAGTTCGGGCAGGCGACCTTTGGCGGCGGCGATTTCCTCCTCGGCAAAGTCGCGCATTTCCGGATCGCTGCGCATCGCCTCAGCGTCGGCAAGATCATTTTCAGCCTGCCGAAACGCATTGAACTGGACAATCACTGGCTCGATTTCTGAGCGTTCGCGCGACAACTTGCGGAACTGATCCATATCGTTGGCCGTACTCGGCGCCGACAACATGCGGTCGATTTCATCGAGGCGGTCGACCAGCAGGTCGAGTTTCTGGCGGATGGATGGCTTCATGGAGGACTCAGGAATACACAAGCGACAGCGGCCCGATAGGACCGCTACTCGCCGGAATGGAGATGAAAAAGACGCGAGGCAAAGGCCTGCAATTCGGTGCGCTCGGCGCCTTCTGCCTGGTTCAACGCCTGCGTTGGCGCGTGGAGAAATTTATTGGTCAGACGCTGCGACAAGTGTTCGAGCACCTTTTCCGGCACTTCGCCCTTGGCCAGCAACTTGATCGCGTGCTCCATCTCGTGCCGGCGCATGCGCTCGGCGGAGTCGCGCAGCGAACGAATGACCGGTACCGTCTCACGCGACTGCAACCAGCCGAGAAAGTCCTGCACCCGGCTGGCGATAATCGCCTCCGCATCAACCACTGCGGCCTGGCGAGATTCCAAACCGCTCTCGACGACCTGTGCCAGATCGTCGACGGTATAGAGAAAAACATCGTCCAGCCGGCCGACTTCTTCTTCAATGTCACGCGGCACCGCCAGATCAACCATGAAGATTGGGCGGTGGCGGCGTGTCTTGATGGCGCGCTCGACCATGCCAAGGCCAATGATCGGTAACGGGCTGGCTGTACAGGAAACGACAATATCGTGCGCCGCCAGATGTTCACCCAGTTCGTCCAGGCGAATGGCCGTGCCGCCGTATTGCTCGGCCAGCGCCCGTCCGCGCTCCAGGGTACGATTGGCAATGGTGACCTGCTTGGGCTTGCCGGCACAGAAGTGGGCAGCACACAGCTCAATCATTTCGCCAGCACCAATGAACAGAATGCGCTGGCCGGCGACTGACTCGAAAATCCGCTCGGCCAGATGCACGCCGGCGGCAGCCATCGACACGATGTTGGCCCCAATCGCGGTCGTGCTGCGCACCTCCTTGGCGACCGAAAACGATCGCTGGAAGAGCTTGTGCAACTGCGTACCCAGCGTCCCGTTTTCTTCAGCCGCCCGCACCGCATCCTTCATCTGGCCAAGAATCTGCGGCTCACCGATGACCATCGAATCAAGACCGCTGGCCACACGGAAGGCATGGCGAATCGCTTCCGGCTGATCATGCGTATAGATATATGGCGCGATTTCATGACGCTCGACCTGATGGTAATGCGCCAGCCAGTCGATCACGACCTCGGGTGATTCTGCCGAACAGTAGATCTCGGTCCGGTTGCAGGTGGAGAGTATGGCCACCTCGCGCACGGGCCGCTCGCGGGTGAGGTCCGCCAGCGCATGCGGCAATTTGTCGGCGCCAAATGCCACGCGCTCGCGAATGGCGAGCGGCGCTGAATGGTGGTTGATGCCGAGGGTAAAGATCACCGGGTTGGGCTGGGGCGGTCGAAACGGGCGCTGATTATAACATCCGCCCACGATGCCCTTCCCCGCGTTCGATCAGAACAAAAAGGCCTGCTTTTCCGGGCTTGGCCGCGGCAACGAATCGGCGCCGAAGACTTTCATCTGGCGAGGACGGAACCAGACGGACTGGCCAACCGCCAATTGCAGTGATTCATGGCGCTCGCGCGAGAGTTCAACCTCGACGATTTCACTACCGTGCAGCAATTCGATGCGAACCACGGGACCAATTGGATGAACGTGCTGAACCGTTGCCTGTAAGGCGCCTTCACCCGGCTGGTGCGCAATGTCGATATCGTGCGGACGAACAAAGGCGGTTGCCTTCTCGGAGGCTTCACAACGCTCGACTTCCGCAAAGGAGCCCTGCACCCGACTGTGAAAGACATTCACGTTGCCGAGGAACTGATAGACGAACGGCGACGCGGGACTCGAATAAACATCGTCCGGCGAACCGATCTGCTCGATCCGGCCATGGTTCATCACCACCACGCGATCGGCCACTTCCAGCGCCTCTTCCTGATCGTGCGTGACAAATACGCTGGAGATGTGCATGTCGTCGTGCAGCCGACGCAGCCAGCGACGCAGCTCCTTGCGCACCTTGGTATCCAGGGCACCAAACGGTTCGTCGAGCAACAGAACTTTCGGCTCGACGGCCAGTGCACGGGCCAGCGCAATCCGCTGGCGCTGGCCGCCCGAAAGCTGTGAGGGATAGCGATCGGCCAGCCAGTCGAGCTGGACGAGGCCGAGCAATTCCATGACCCGGCGCTTGATCTCGGCGTCAGCGGGCCGCTCCTTGCGCGGCTTGACGCGCAGGCCGAAGGCGACGTTCTCGAACACCGTCATGTGACGAAACAGCGCGTAATGCTGAAAAACAAAACCGACGTTGCGATCACGCGCATGCAGATGCGTTGCCTCGGCGCCAGAGAACAGAATCTCGCCTTCGTCGGCCGTTTCCATCCCGGCAATGATGCGCAGCAGCGTGGTCTTGCCACAGCCGGATGGACCCAGCAGGGCAACCAGTTCGCCGGTCGGGATGTCGAGATTGATATTGTCGAGCGCGACGAAATTGCCGAAGCGCTTGGAGATGTTTCGGATTTCGATACTCATCAGGTTTTCTCCGGTGCCAGCACCGCATTCAGCATGTCGGTTTCTTGTTTCATGCGCCATTCGACGACGGTCTTGGCAACCAGGGTGACCAGTGCCAGCAGGGCCAGGATGGACGCGGCGGCAAAGGCGCCGATGGCGTTGTATTCGTTGTAGAGAATTTCGACATGCAGCGGCAAGGTGTTCGTTTCGCCGCGGATGTGGCCAGAGACCACAGAGACCGCGCCGAACTCGCCCATCGCCCGCGCATTGGAGAGGATCACGCCGTAAAGCAGGCCCCACTTGATGTTGGGCAGTGTCACCCGCCAGAACATTTGCCAGCCGGACGCGCCGAGCGACACCGCGGCCTCCTCCTCATCCTTGCCCTGCGACTGCATCAACGGGATCAACTCCCGAGCGATGAATGGAAAGGTGATGAACATGGTCGCCAGGATCATGCCCGGCACCGCAAATACGATTTTTATGTCATGTTCGGAAAGCCAGGCCCCGAACGTGCCTTGCGCCCCGAACAACATGATGAAGACCAGGCCAGCCACCACCGGGCTGACGGCAAATGGCAAGTCGATCAGCGTAATGAGCAAGCTTTTGCCCTTGAAGTCGAACTTGGCGATGGCCCACGCGGCAGCCACCCCGAAGACGATGTTGAAAGGCAGCACGGCGAGCGCAATCCCGATGGTCAAGCCAATTGCGGAACGGGTTTCCGGCTCCTTCAATGCTGCGACATAGATGGGCACGCCCTGCGCCAGTGCTTCGACAAAAACGGCGACCAAGGGTAGCCCCAGGAAAAAAAACAGGAAGCCGAGGCCGACAGTCAGCAAAGCGTAGCGTACCCAGGCCGGCTCCTGCGTGGCATGCGAGGATTTCATGCGGGCACCCCGCTCGCCTTGGCGGCCAATACTTCAATCGGCACACTGTTCTTGTGACGATTGGCCGTCCACCATTGCAGCATATTCACCGCCAGCAGCATGATGAAAGACAATGCCAGCATGACGACCGCCAGCGCCGTGGCGCCGAGTACGTCGTACTGCTCCAGCTTCGAAATAATCAACAGTGGCGTAATTTCAGAAATCAGCGGCAAGTTGCCGGCGATGAAAATGACCGAACCATACTCGCCCACGGCACGGGCAAACGCGAGGGCGAAGCCGGTGAGCAGCGCAGGGAAAATGGCCGGGAATATCACTTTGACAAACGTCTGCCAGCGCGATGCGCCGAGCGACGCGGCAGCCTCCTCCACTTCCGTCTCAATATCCTCAATCACGGGTTGCAAGGTGCGGACGACAAACGGCAGCGTGATAAACGTCAGCGCCACGACAATACCCAGCGGTGTGTAGGCCACCTTGATACCCAGCGGCTCCAGGTACTGCCCAAGCCAGCCATTCCCGGCATACAGGGTCGCCAGCGTGATACCGGCCACCGCCGTTGGCAAGGCAAACGGCAAATCGACCAGCGCATCCACGAAACGTTTGCCGGGAAAGGGGTAACGCACCAGTATCCACGCGACAATCAAGCCAAAAAAGGCGTTGATCGCTGCCGCCAGAAAGGACGCACCAAACGTGACGCGAAACGCCGCCAGCGAACGTTCACCCAGCGCGATATCGAGAATCTGCCCAAAGCCAAGTTCGGAGGCCTTCAAGATCATGCCGCCCAGTGGCAGCAGGATCAACAGCGAGAGATAGACCAGCGTATAGCCGAGAGACAGACCGAAGCCGGGCAACACACGGCGAGTTTTTGCGGACATGATTTTTTGTTTTTTGCCAAAAATTCCGGTTGACCGCAGCAAGGATGACACCGGGCATTGCCCGGCTTTTCCGCGATCCCGGCGACTTGCCTGACTGCCTACTTGGCGGAATAAAGCTGGTCGAAGCTGCCGCCATCCTTGAAGTGGGTGACGAACGCCTTGCCGGGACCGCCAAACACCTCATCCACCGTAAAGGTCTTCACCGCCGGGAAAGAGGATGCGTACTTTTTCTGCAGCTCGGGATCGCGCGGGCGCAGATAGTTCTGGGCGGCATTCTCCTGCCCTTCCTTCGACCACAGGTAATCGAGATAGGCCTTGGCCTGGACCCGCGTACCCTTCTTGTCCACCACCTTCTCGACCAGCGCAACAGGGAACTCGGTCTGCATGGTCAGGCTGGGGTAAATGACTTCGAATTCCCCTTTGCCAAATTCCTTGGCGATCATCTCGGCCTCGGACTCGAAGGTAATCAGCACGTCGCCCATTTTTCGTTGCATGAAGGTCGTCGTCGCATCACGGCCACCGGCCGCAAACAGAGGTGCATTCTTCAGCAACTTGCCGACAAACGCCTGTGCGCTCTTGTCGTTGCCGCCCGGCTGCTTGAGCGCCCAGGCCCACGCCGACAAATAGGTGTTACGCCCATTGCCGGTATTTTTGGGGTGGGGGATGATCATCTGGATGCCCGGCGCTGCGATATCCGGCCAATCCTTGATTTGCTTGGGATTTCCCTTGCGCACGATAAATACCATCGTCGAGGTATAAGGCGAGGCGTTGTTCGGGAATTTCTTTGCCCAATCCTTCGCTACCAAGCCCCTTTCCGCCAGGAACTCGATATCGTTCGCCTGATTCATGGTCACCACATCCGCCTCCAGCCCATCGGCAACGGCACGCACCTGTTTGGTCGAGCCGCCATGAGACTGCTTCACCTCGATGCTTTCGCCGGATTTTGCTTTCCAGTATTTCTGAAACATCGGGTTGTAATCCTTGTAGACATCACGCGCCACGTCATAAGACGTATTGAGCAACGTAACGTCAGCCAGTGCGGCACTGGCCACCAGGGAAAGCATTATGGCGGAAATGGACAGGCGAATTCGGGTCATGGCGATAGTCCTCGCAAAAGAATCAGCGCGTAATTTAATCGACGCACTTATAACAACAAAGACAATTTGCGAATTTATTTATCTTCATAAGGAATATAAATGGCCAACTTTCCGTTGCCCCTACTCCTGACTGCGACGAGGGTATGATGCGGCATTCCTCATGTAGCCTCCCCCAATGCGCATCCACCTCGCCATAACCTTCGTGCTCACCACGATGGTCGCCGCTTGCACCACGAAAGGCGACATCCCCCCCGGCACCCACATTCCACAAAGTGGCGTACTGAAAATCCACCCCGGCCTGCTCGGCCAGCCAGTGCCCGCCGAACTGCAAGCGGACACCACCGCCGCCCCGAGTGCAGAGACAATCCTTATCGACCCGCAGATCAAGATGGACCCGGTCGGCCTGCGCACCCAGCGCAGCGTCTATTTTGATCTCAACAGCGCCACCATCAAGGCAGAGTACGAACCCGCGCTGCATGCCCATGCCCGCTACCTGGCCGATCATCCAGAAGCGCGCGTCCGGATTGAAGGCAACGCCGACGAACGTGGCAGCACCGAGCACAACCATCGCCTCGGCCAGCAACGTGCCAATAATGTGCGCTCGACCCTGCTTGCCAATGGCGCGACAGAAAAGCAGATCAGCATCAAGTCACTGGGCGCCAGCCATCCGAAGCTGAAAGGCCACGACGAAACATCCTGGGCAGAAAACCGGCGGTCTGATGTCGTTTACGAACAAGAACATTAAGTGTGCGTTGTAGATAGCAAAAGCCCCACGATCTCGCAGGGCTTTCTGATGCATCGGCAAATCAGGATTTACGACCCACCAATTCCTTGATGGTTCGATACGCCAACCACTCTGAAAAGGGAACTTCGGACACCTCCGGGAGGCGCCTTTCCACCGCCTTTCGACGCTCCGCCCAACCGTTTGGCGGCCCTTTGTCTGCTGAACGGCGATCTTCACCCGCACGCGTTCCGATTTTCCTATGCATCGCCTACCTTTTCTTCGCACCCACCGATGGGAACCACCCTGACGCGAAACAAAGTTATCAAATCACAAATATTCGTTCAGTGAAGAAAATCACGCCTCGCGTCAGATCGCACCGTAAGGGCTGGCACCACATGCGACTTGAAAAATTTGACCATTGGGGCGGGGTTACGAATCGATACAAATACGGAGTTGAACCCCCGCCTCAGGCGGAAGATACTTGATGCAAACCTATCCTTTAACCCCACTGGACATGCCTCCTGGAACACCGGAGGCAGGCCTTCAATTCAAAGAGACTTCCGATGGCAGGGTATGAAAATTACAGTGCGAGCACCCAAGAAATCGAACATGAAATTGAACGCATGGGCGTTGTTCTTGGTATCGACTGGTCCGATGAGCATCAGGTACGCTCACTCGCCCGAGAAGCGCTGGGCCACCTTCAGGACGACTTGAAATTAGCCGCATCCAACCCGGGCGATTACCGACTCCGCGCCAAAATTAACCTGTTCGGACTGGCCGGCATCATGCTCAAGACAATGACGGAGAGCGCTGACTATGGTTTTCAGAGCCACGGCGGTGAAGCCTGGAAAGCGTTCGGGAAGGCGCTATGGTCTGAAGCGGCGCCAGACGACAATCAAGTCCTGGCATCGGATTAACCCCCGGACTTGCTTGATGACATCTCGCAAAATCTTCATTGCCCTGGCCATCTCGGCCATTCTTGGCGGTTGCGTCGTCGCCCCTGGCAGCAGCCCATACGATGGCGGACCTGTAATGATCGCTCCGCCAGCACCACGGATCGAGTACCCGGCGGCGCCACCTATCGCCGGCCAGATATGGATCGGCGGCTTTTGGACGTGGACTGGCCAGCGCCACGAATGGGTGCCGGGGCATTGGAGCGCCCCACGCCCCGGCCATATATGGGTCCCCCATCGCTGGGAGCAGCGTGGCGATCACTGGCGACAGCATGAAGGCCACTGGAAAGAGGAGCATCGTCATGGCGAGCGCTGGGACCAACGTGAATGGCGGTAATCGCACAGCAAGCCAATGCTGCGCCGAAGGCACCGGGTCTCGCTGGAGCATTCAATGAACGTGGGCAATAAACCGGATGTCGTCGAACGTATCAGAGAATTCAACAAGGGTCGCGACCCGGAGAGGCTGGCAAGAAAATATCGGGCCATTGCGGACAATCCGTTTTCTTTTTTGCGCGGCACCTGCCACCTGTTTTATGAAGACTTTCCGTCCACTGATTTCCTGAGCGGCACGCCCGCGGGATGGCTGTGCGGTGATTTGCATCTCGAAAACTTTGGCACCTACAAAGGTGAAAACCGCCTCACCTATTTTGATCTGAATGACTTTGACGAAGGCATTCTCGCCCCTGCCCACTGGGACCTTTCACGCTTTCTTGTCAGTACGCTGGTTGCAGCGCAGGCCATACATCTAAAGCCAGCACAGGCCGTCACGTTGTGTCAGCATTTTCTGGAAGTTTACGCTTCCAATCTTGCCAGCGGCACGGCCCGCTGGATCGAACGAACAACAGCCTCCGGCATGGTCCGTAATTTATTGAGTGAATTGCGAAAGCGCCCCCGCACGGCACTGCTCGACGCGAGAACAGAACTCAAAGGTGGCAAGCGCAGGCTACGAATCGATGGGAAAAAAGCCCTGCCGGTCGAGGCAGAAAGCCGCAAAAAGATAGGCGAATTCATGAAGGAGTTTGCCAAAACCAAACATAACCCGACATTTTTCAAAGTGCTGGATATCGCTCGCCGCATTGCCGGCACTGGCAGCCTTGGCCTGGAACGCTACGTGATACTTGTGCGAGGCCGCGGTGGCACCTGCTCAATCCGGGAAGACTGACTCCCTGAACGCTACGTGATACTTGTGCGAGGCCGCGGTGGCCCCGACGGTAATTTCCTCCTCGATTTGAAATATCAACTGCCATCTTCGCTTGCTCCCTTTGTTCACATCAAACAGCCCCTCTGGGCCAGTGAAGCCCAGCGCGTCGTCAGTATCCAGCGGCGTGCGCAAGCAATACCCCCGGCGTTTTTGTCGGCGGTACAAATCGCTGACCGCTCGTACGTTTTGAGAGAGCTGCTACCCAGCCAGGACCGGGTCGCGCTCGATCAGTGGGGCGGGAAAATCCGACGGCTGGAAGGCGTCATACACACCATGGCCGAGGTGGTTGCCTGGGCCCACATTCGTTCCGGTGGCCGCCAAGGGTCGGCCAGCATTGAGGAATGGATCGCGTTTGGCAACAAGGGCTCCGACTGGGCCCCAGCGGTCCTGGACTACGCCCGAAGCTACGCCCAACAAGTCACCAAGGATTGGCAAACGTTTAGCCTGAATTTGAATGCCAGAAAATAACCCGGGATATCGGCACCAGGACAACAAATAGATATATCGGTATAGCGCACACCGTGCCCGATTTTCTGTACTGTTGAGGCTCTCTTCACACCATTTGGATTGCCCTCGCACCATGCTTTCGGTCCCCAACGGTTTTTTTGCGAACTACTGGTCTCCGCAGGAATTAGCGATCAATTTGATCGTGTTTTCCAATCTTTTCGGCGCACTTTTACTGGGGCTCATTGTCGGCTATGAACGCACCTATCATGGGCGTGCGGCAGGCATGCGTACCTATGGCTTGGTCTGCATGGCATCGTGCGCCATGACCGTGATTGTCGGCTATCCCGCCTTCTGGTACGGCGGCCTCTCCGTCGCTCAAACGTTTGGCCACAGTCCACCGGATCCGACACGCGTTATTCAAGGGATTGTCACTGGCGTCGGTTTCCTTGGTGCCGGGGTCATCATGAAAGATGGTTTCAACATCAGCGGCCTGACGACTGCTGCATCGATCTGGTCATCCTCCGCGATCGGCATTCTGGTTGGCATCGGATTTTATTCGGCCGCGATATTACTGACGATACTATCAGCCGCCCTCATGATGTGGGCGGCAAAGCTGGAACAATGGTTGCCGTCACGGCCTGCGGTAGCGATCACCTTATGTTTTCGACCCGGATTTACCCCGCGTGAAGAAGTATTGTCCAGGGTCGCAAGTGAGCGTGGCTACCAGGTTGCCAGCGGTTCATTCCAGATACATCGAACGAATGATCGAGAGGAATGGCGCTATGTCGCCATTGCATTAAACAAAGATGCTGCCACGTCGCTTTCAACCTTGGCGGCTGAACTAGGCCAGTTTGATGGCGTAGAAGCATTTCATCTGTCACACGCCAGAAACTAAGCTCGTCCAAGCAAACAGGTGGCCTGGAAAGCGAATTCGGCTAACTTACTTGAGGAACATACCGGTGTTTAAACAAAAATCCCCGCGATATCACGGGGATTTTTAATGGATGCCACCTGAAGAACTGCAACAACCGACCTAAGTCTCACGCTGCGGGATTCAAATAGCCAATGGTGAAGACTAATTCCAGTCACTACCCGCACTGGAGGCAGCATCATCCCAGGACGAATTGTCTGCTATTCCGAAGTCGTTGCCACCCATATCATCCATCGGAGTCGACGGCAGACTCGGGATGCTGTCAAAACTTGACAAGGCCTGCGCACTGCCTGGCGCGCTTTGGTGTCCATCCATGAAGCGATGCATCAATGCCTCGCCGGCGGCCACACCAGCCCCGACAGCAGCCCCTGTCGCCAAGCCACCCAACAACTGCGAGCCGAGTCCTTGGCCCGCAATCGGTGGAACTCCGGTTGGACCATAGGCCTGAGCAACGCCACCATTGGCCATTGAAGGTGCGGCAGGACGATAGCCGCCAAAATCTGATTGCGTCGCTACACCATTATTGAGCGAATTTCGGCGTCCCATGAATTTGGTGGCCCACGCAATAAAAGCGACCAGTCCTAATCCTAAAAACAAAATACCCCAAGGCGCATTCGAGTTCCGTGCGGAAGGGGCCAGGGACATTTCATGCTGAACGGGAAGTCCGGTAGCGGTGGCTTTACGGGAAACCAGACTTTCTCTGAGGCGAGCAACCGACTGCCCAGTTGCAAATGGCAGACCTGGCGAAAGCTTTTCAGCTGTTTCCAGTTCATTGGCTGCCTGTTTCAACTGACCTTGTTTGACCAGTAATTCAGCCTCGACGTAGTGCGCCTTTCCGCTGTTCGGGTGCGCCTTTAAAACCTCGCGCATCATCCGCTGTGCATCATCCACCTTGCCAGAGCCTGCTGCTTGATAGACGTCATGAAGCGAGGGCTCGGAAGCAAATGTGGGCAGGCTGACACCAATGGACGTACACACGATCAAAGCACAGACGATTTTTTTCATTCAAGCCTCCGGATATCTAATGGAGCTGCCATGCATGGCGTCTCCTTGGTCAGCAAGATATGAATTGCCGACGAGGCTTTCAAGCCATGTTCTGCGACATTTGGTAACTAATCTTTTCGGGCGACGCTCAGCGCCTAGTGAAGCTCAATAATCCACCGGGTGCGGAGAATCGAATTCACCCGCATTCGGCGATAGGTGCCTACAGGTACGCGAGGCGAACGATCTTCAGGCCTGCGCTCAATCAACAAAGCACCAATGACATACGCTTGGCGAGCCATGACGTCCAATAAGGCACGGTGAGCGGAATACAGTTGGAATGAAACGATGAGCCGCGCGCCAATCACTTAAGCTTTCGGGGCAGACGCAATGATTTTCAGGACACTCAACGCGCAAAAAGACGTCTTGAGACGCCCTTACAGATTGCAGAAGGTCAGATCGAAATCGACGTCGCGCTCGCAACCCCGCGCCTTGATTTCGCCGGCGGGTGGCTTGGTGAAACGAATGTTCAGAAAATACTTGTTGGCACTCACTTCGGGAATGGCTTGCTCGTCTGCACTCAACGTAACACGAACCATTTGTGCCGCCGACCCCCCCAGATTGAGCTGGAACTGCCCGTTGGTCGCTGTATAGGTTTTGGGGCGGCCACTGGAGCGAAGCAGGCGAAGGACAATGGTCGCCGCATCACGCAGGGGCAACATCGGTTTGGTCCAGCCCTCCAGCGCACCGCGTCGAACCTCCGTCGGGCGATGCAACCACCAGTGATAGGACGGGAGATCAAATTCGCAGACGCCACCAGGAATTGCAGCCCGGCTCTTGATCCCCATTAGCCAGTCATTCTCACGCAGATATTGGCCAATCTTGCCAGTCATCCCAAGAAGCGCGGCGGATGACTGCTCAATTTCATAAAGGGCGCCCGAAAGCGCTTCTTCGGAAATGTCGGGATTATTGCGAAAAGCCAGCAGGGTCTGACGCTGTCTTTCCAGTTCCTGAATCAGGTCCATCTTGAGGTCGGCACGACCGGCCACCTCGAGAATTTCAAACAGGGAAACGAGCGCGGTATGGTGCTCCAGTGCACCTTCATCCTGCGCAAAATACGCGGATTTTTCGAACAAGTCCTCGAGACGCAGCAGTGTGCGGATGCGCTCATTGAACGGGTATTCGTAAGTTATCACGCGGCGAGGGTCCGAAGAAACGGAAAATTATGTTTATTCTGAGCTATTTGCAGGCAAATCTCAACAGCTTGCTTTAAGTTTTTCACCCGCCAGTGCCAGATACTTTAAATGCAACAGATTGACCTGTTCGTAAATTTTTGTTCTTGCACCATCATTTACAACAATGTCATTCGCGGCGGCAAGCCGCTGTTGACGCGTTGCCTGCGCTGCCATGATCGCCCTGACCTCATCTATCGACAGACCATTTCGCGCCATGACACGTTCGATTTGAATAGTTTCCGGACAATCCACCACCACGATCCGGTCACACCGTTGATGATAATCGCCTGATTCAACCAAGAGCGGCACGGCCAGGATAACGTAGGGTGCGGTCGCAGCGACGCAGCGCTCGGCGGAAATCTGACGAATCAATGGATGCAGGATTCCCTCAAGCCTTTCCCGGGCTGAAGGATCGGCAAATACCCGTTGACGCACGGCTGATCGATCCATGGCACCATCTTTCGCGACAATGTCCGGACCGAATTCAGCGATCAGTGCCGGCATCGCCTTTCCGTCCGCCAGGGTCAGCTCCCGGGCGATCACATCGGTATCGACCAGCCCCGCCCCCAGCGCGACAAATGCATCCGCCACGGTACTTTTTCCGCTACCAATGCCCCCGGTCAGGCCGACAATGAAACCACTCACTTGCAACCCTGGGTCTGAACCTTGGGAAGCACTTCGGCAACCGCCGCCAGCACGGCTGGTTTTTCAGAGGCCAGCCCCCGGGCCTGCAAGTTAACGACGCTATCCTTGCCAGGTCGAGGACCCGCTGAAGCAGAACGAACCCCCTTGGTTTTCAATTCAGCCAGGCGATCCTGACTCCCTTTTTCTGTGGAGAAGACGCCCAGTGAAATGGCAAAACGATTCGGTCCATCCTGGATGACAAAGAAGTCCTTGACCCCCAGCTCTCTCAATTCGGCAGCCTTCCTGTCAACATCTGCCTTGCTGGGCTGTGGCGCCACAAACACCCACCAACCGTTGCCTTCCGAAGCAAGCGTCTTGCGGATCAGCTTGAAATCTCCAAAACGTTTTGCCAACAGCGCAGACAGGCGATCCGCATCGGTCACCGACAGCTGGCGCCAAGCCAGGCAGACCGGCGTGGTGTCCACTTTGGATTCCTTGATTGGCGGTTCCGGTTCTGGGGCCGCTTCCGGCTTGGGGCTTTCTACCGCGGGCGCGGGTTCAGGCCTGGCTGGCAGGACCGGCGTTTCGCCGCGCGAGACAATCTTCATGCGCTCCGGCATGACTTGTTGATTGACCCGTCCGACATCCGGATTTTCGGGACTGCCGAAGTAGCCTGCGCTAAACGCATAGAACAGAAGATTGGCCAGTGCGAGCAGAAAAACAAAGAGTTTCACAGGCTCAACCCACCTTTGGCAAATGCTTCAGGGATTCGGTAATGGCGGCCTCCGGATAGTCGTAGTCCTCCAGTTGCCCGGCGAAAAACTTGTCATAGGAAGCCATGTCGAAGTGACCGTGGCCGGTCAGGCTGAACAGGATGGTTTTGGCTTCGCCAGTCACTTTGCACTTCAGCGCTTCGTCGATGGCAGCACGAATGGCATGACATGACTCGGGCGCCGGAATGATGCCTTCCGCGCGAGCAAACTGAACGCCAGCCTCGAAGGTGGCCACCTGCGGCACCGCCTGCGCCTCAATCAGGCCATCATGAAGCAGTTGCGAGACCAACGGCGAGTCGCCGTGGTAACGCAGGCCGCCGGCATGGATCCCCGGTGGCATGAAATCGTGGCCAAGCGTGTACATTTTCATGATCGGTGTGTAGCCGGAAACATCGCCATAGTCGTAGGCATAGTGACCCTTGGTCAGCGTCGGGCATGACGTGGGTTCGACGGCGACACAACGCAGGTTGGTGGCGCGCCGGTCCCCCGCTGCCTTGTCGGCGAGAAACGGAAAAGCAATGCCGCCAAAGCTGGAACCGCCGCCGCAAGGGCCGAAGATCACATCGGGATAAAGGCCGACTTTTTCAAACTGCTTTTTGGCCTCAAGTCCAATGACCGATTGATGCAATAACACATGATTGAGAACCGAGCCCAAGGTATAGCAGGTACCGGGATCGCCTGCCGCCTCTTCAACCGCTTCTGAAATCGCCAATCCGAGCGAACCCTGATTATCGGGGTCGGCAGCCAGCGCCGCGCGGCCGGCATTGGTCAGGTTGCTTGGGCTGGCGAAGACTTCGGCGCCCCATGTCTGCATCATCGAACGACGGAACGGCTTCTGCTGATAACTGACCTTGACCATGAATACCCGCACCGGCAAGCCAAACATCTGCCCGGCGAAGGCAATCGACGAACCCCATTGGCCGGCGCCGGTTTCGGTGGTCAGTCGTTTGGTCCCGGCGATTTTGTTGAAGTAGGCCTGCGGCACCGCGGAGTTCGGCTTGTGCGAGCCGGCGGGCGAAACACCTTCGTATTTGTAGAAAATCCTGGCCGGTGTGCCAAGCGCCTGCTCCAGACGCAGCGCCCGACACAGCGGGGCGGGACGCCACAGCGCGTAAATCTGACGGACCTCCTCAGGAATGGCTATCCAGCGATCGGCCGACATTTCCTGCTCAAGAATCGGCCCGGGAAAAATGGCGCCCATTGCCTCCGGCGGCACCGGATTGCCATCGGGCCCGAGCGGCGGGGCCGGTGGATGCGCCAGATCAGCCACCACGTTGTACCAGTGGGTGGGAATATCTTCCTGGTCTAAATTGATGCGCAGCGGGGTCACTTTTCTCTCCCGGAAAGCATTTGCTGAAAGGCGGTAACTTACTCCAAATGGCCGGCCCGACCAAGTGTCTATGCGGATTTTGGCCATTTTTGCGTGTAGACCGCAGCAACATCCGGAACAAGCAGTTAAAGTACCGCCTGCTCTCCGTAATCATCGCCAGACGACACCTTGAACCTAGCGTACCACGCCACCCTGAGTTGCCATCCAGCCAGCCCCTGTAGCGCCATCGACGGCATCGACATTACGGCACGCGGCAACGCGGTCGGCGGCCTTGATGTGTCATTTCGCGTCCATGGAAAAGCTGAAGACATACGCCTTCCATCATCGCAACCTGCCGGCCCGGCCGACCATCTTTGGCAACACACGTGCTGCGAAGTATTTGTTGCCACGGTCAACCGGAAAAAATACCAGGAATTCAATTTTTCTCCATCGGGCCAGTGGGCAAGCTATCGTTTCAACGATTACCGGGAACGCGATGCGGATTTTTTCCCCACCGCTTCACCACAGATTTCCCTGCACTGCACCCCTGACGGTTTCCAGCTGGATGCAGCCATCGCCCGGGAATTGCTGCCGTCCGATCACACGCTGTTGCTCGGCATCAGTGCCGTCATCGAATTGGCCGACGGCAGCAAAAGCTACTGGGCACTGGAACACGGTGCACCACAACCCGACTTCCATCTTCGTCAGAGCTTTGCACTGACCTTGCACCGAAACATGCCATGACCCAATTGATCCAGTTCGGCCTTGACCGCCTGCTTGCCGACCCTGCCCTGCGTCGACCGCTGGTCGGCCAGCGAATCGCCCTGCTCGCCCACCCGGCTTCAGTGACCGCCGACCTGACCCATTCGCTCGATGCCCTTGCCGCCCTGCCCGACCTCAACCTGAGCGCTGCCTTTGGACCCCAGCACGGCCTGCGCGGCGACAAACAGGACAACATGGTCGAGTCACCCGATTTCCTCGATCCGCAACTCGGCATTCCGGTCTTCAGCCTTTACGGCGACGTGCGGCGCCCGACCGACGCGATGATGGACAGCTTCGATGTTCTGCTCGTCGATCTGCAAGACCTGGGCTGCCGTATCTACACCTTCATCACGACGCTGCGCTACGTGCTCGAGGCCGCGGCCAGGCATGGCAAAAGTGTCTGGGTGCTCGACCGCCCCAACCCGGCCGGTCGGCCAGTCGAAGGCCTGACCCTGCGCGACGGCTGGGAAAGTTTTGTCGGCGCAGGCGCCATGCCGATGCGCCACGGCCTGACCATGGGCGAACTCGGCTACTGGTTCATCGCCACGCTCAAGCTCCATGTGGATTACCAGGTCATCACGATGCAAGGCTGGCGGCCGGACGCCGCGCCCGGATACGGCTGGCCACTCGGCGAACGCACCTGGATCAACCCCAGTCCGAACGCCCCCAATCTCTGGATGGCCCGCGCCTACGCCGGCACGGTGATGCTCGAAGGCGCCACGCTGTCCGAAGGGCGTGGCACGACACGCCCACTGGAACTGTTCGGCGCGCCGGATATTGACGCCCGTGCCGTGCTCGCCGAAATGCGCAGCTTCGCCCCGCAATGGCTGCAGGGCTGCAGGCTGCGCGAATGCTGGTTCGAGCCAACCTTCCACAAGCACGCCGGCAAGCTGTGCAACGGTCTGCAGATTCACGTCGAAGACGCCGCATACAACCATGCCGCCTTTCGCCCCTGGCGTTTGCAGGCACTCGCCTTCAAGGCCATTCGCCGCTGCTATCCCGATTATCCCTTGTGGCGCGACTTTGCCTACGAATACGAGCATGACCGGCTGGCGATCGATCTCATCAATGGTTCGCCCCTGCTACGCGAATGGGTGGACGACCCGGCCTCGGTGGCTGCGGATCTGGATCAGCTTGCCACCGCCGACGAAAATGCCTGGCAGGAACAGATCAGGGATTTCATGCGCTACTGACCCGGCATACATTGCTATGCCATATGGAAAAAACTATCCATACGCTGCGCCAATTGCTACTATCAAGAGATGTTGCTGGCAAGTTCCCATGGGGTCGATGTGCATGAATGCTTCCATCAGGTGGTCGATCACTGGCTCTGGCGAGTCGTGGCAACATTTGGCCTGGTCCTTGGCCTAGGACTGTCACCGGCCCGGGCTGATGAGCCGCCCGCTGTAAGCAGCATGGAAGCAACCGCAATTCCTGCGGTCAACGGCAAAAAACCGGCCAAATTCGCCATTCTGGCCTTTCGCCCCCCACCCGAAACGGCGGCACGCTGGCAACCGCTGATTGACTATCTCAATAACGCCAACCTGGGACGGCGCGTTGAACTGGTCGCGCTGGGCCAAAAGGACCTTGAAAGTGCCATCCGCGACAAGCAGGTGGACTTCGTCCTGACCCAACCCGCGCACTACATCCTGCTGGCCCAAGGCCAGGGTTTACTGTCACCCCTCGCCACGCTGATCGAAAAATACGGCGACAAGCCGCTACCCAGCATCGGGGGCATCATCGCCACCCGCAGCGATCAGAACAAGATTCAGAACTTAGCCGACCTGGCCGGCAAGCGCATCGCAACCAGCAGCAAGGCCGAACTCGGCGGCTACATGGTTCAAGCCTATGAATTGGCGCAGCGGGGGGTTCACCTCCCCGAAGATGCAACGATCGTCGAAACCGGTCCCACCCAGGACCAGGCAATTGCCGCGTTGCTGGCCGGTCAGGTGGATGCTGCCTTTGTGCGCACTGGCTTGATTGAGGCCATGGAAAAAGACAAGAAACTTGACACCCGGCGCCTGCGCATCATCAACATCAAGGATGACGGCTATCCGCTCATCCACTCGACACGCCTGTATCCGGAATGGCCCCTGGCCGCGATGCCCTGGGCCGATGAACGTTTTGCCCGGCAACTGGCTGCCGCCATCCTCACCCTGCCTCATGACGGGGATGTAGCCACGGCGGCCCACATCCATGGGTTCAGCATTCCTGCCGACTACCGACCGGTGGAGGACTTGTTGCGCAAAATGCGCTTTCCGCCTTTCGACACGGCGCCCAATGTCAGTATTGCCGAGGTCATTGCGCAGTATGCCTGGGTGTTTGCGATCGTCACCGCGCTGATCTTTGGCGGCATCCTGCTCGCCGTTTTCATCCTGTTCAGAAACAATCGGCGCCTCAAGGCCGAGCGGGCGCGCAACAAGCAGACCATGGCGGAGCTGACGTCCACCGAAGCCCGTTTTCGCGCCATCTTCGAAAATGTTGATGCCCTCTCCATTCAGGGCTACCTGGTGGACGGCACCGTCGCCTACTGGAATCATGCCTCGCAAACGCTTTACGGCTATACGCGGGAAGAGGCGCTGGGAAAATCGTTGCTGGACCTGATTATCCCGCCGGCGATGCATGACGGGGTCCGCGCCGCCGTGCAATGGATGTTCGAACACAAGACCGGCATTCCTGCCGGCCGCATGACCTTGCGCCACAAGAATGGGCAGCCGGTCGAGGTGTATTCCAGTCACACCATTCTGGACACCGCCGATCGCGGCCCCATGATGTTCTGCCTGGACATCGACCTGGCAGATCTGGCCAGCGCCGAGCGTGCGCTGATTGAAAGCGAAGCCCGCCAGCGCATGATATTTGAAACACTGGGAGAGGGCATTTTCGGCACCGACCTCTACGGCGTATGCTCCTTCATGAATCCGGCCGCGCTATCGCAGCTTGGATTCGAAGAGAAAGAGGTCTTGGGCCGAAATTCACACACCCTGTTCCATCGCAAACGACCTGACGGAACACCCTATCCGGAAGCCGAATGTCCAATCCGGCTGACGGCCCAGGATGGCAAGCTGCGGCGAACAGAGGATGTGTTCTGGCGCAAGGATGGCACAGCCTTTCCGGTTCGCCTGACGATCACCCCCAAACGACATGATGGCATCGTCACGGGTGTCGTTGTTGCCTTTTCAGACATCAGCGAGACGCTGCGCCACGCCAAGGCGCTGGAAGAGCACCGGCAAAGCCTGGAACAGCAGGTCGAACAACGCACGGCGCAACTCGAAATCGCCCGTCAGGCGGCGGAGGCATCGAGTCGTTCGAAGAGTGCCTTCCTCGCCAACATGAGCCATGAAATCCGTACCCCACTCAATGCAGTCCTCGGGATGGTTCACCTCCTGCGTCGCGACAATCCGACCGACGTGCAAATCGATCGCCTCGACAAGATCGACAATGCATCCCAACATCTGCTCGCCGTCATCAACGATATCCTCGACATTTCCAAGATCGAAGCCGGCAAGCTGCAACTCGACGAAACCACGGTCGACATCAACAGCATTCTGAAGCGCGTCACTGCCGTCCTCGGCCAACGCGCTCACGAAAAAGGCCTGGAACTGCTGACCGAGTCCGACCCCTTCGAACACACCCTGATCGGCGACCCGACGCGCATCATCCAGTGTCTGATCAACTACACCGCCAACGCCATCAAGTTTACGGAACGCGGCAGCATCACCATCCGCGCACGCCGTATTTCCGAAAACGCCGACGGCATTCAACTGCGCTTCGAAGTCGAAGATACCGGCATTGGCATTGCCGAAGAGTCCATCCCTCGTCTGTTTGGCATTTTCGAACAGGCCGACAGTTCAACCAGCCGCAAATTTGGTGGCACCGGTTTGGGCCTGGCCATTACGCGTCGCCTCGCCGAGCTGATGGGGGGGCGCGTTGGCGTCACCAGTCGCCTTGGCGCGGGCAGCCGCTTCTGGTTCAGCGCCCGACTCAAACCCGGTGATGAAGCCATGGATGCGCTGACCTCAACCTTTGCCGGCCTTTCAATGCAAGCCGTGCACGACAGTCTGGCCGGACGTCATCTGCTGGTGGTCGAAGACGAACCGATCAACCGCGAAATCGCGCTGGAACTGCTCCGCGAATACGACATCACCGCCGACATCGCCGAAAATGGCCGGCAAGCGCTCGAGATTCTCAAAACGAAGACCTTCGACCTCGTCCTGATGGACATGCAGATGCCGGAAATGGACGGTCTGGAGGCCACGCGTCGAATCCGGGCTCAGTCGCAATACACGCTACTGCCCATCATTGCCATGACGGCCAACGCCTTCGCCGAAGACCGCGAACGTTGCCTGAAAGCGGGCATGAACGACTTCATCGTCAAGCCGGTAGACCCACAGGACCTGAAGATGTTGCTGCTGCACTATCTCGCATCGTAACGCCGCCTGACCCGTTCGGCAGCCAAAACGCCACGATACTGCGCCTCTTCAAATAGCGAAAATCCCGACAAGTCGGCGTGCGCCAGCGTAATGAACGGGTTTTCAAAATTGGCCATTTTTTCCCGTTGACCGTGGAAGAGGCTGCCTGGCACCGGACGACGCATGGCATGGCCATGTCGGAAGACATCAAGACGGGTGGTCAGCTGGCGAATATTCGGATGCGCCCGTTCCAGCTCGGAAAGGATGCGTTCCGCCCAAGCTTCGCGCGGGGTATCGAGCAGCAGGCGCCGCCCCGCGGCTGGCGCCACATCGTGAAGCGCCCGGTAGTAGGTCAACACCGTCCCGGTCAGCTGGCGGCGAATCAGTTGATGCGTCGCGGTCACGTAACCCAGGCCGGGACTGTCATAGAAAACGTTATCCCAGGCCGCCGGCGCCCCCAGACGCTCCTCCGGAAAATTCGAAAGGTGCAGGTTGGCGACCAGCCACGGCGCGTAATCACCAGCCAGGGCCGCTGACTTCAACACCTCGGGCATGCCCGGCCAGACGCGCGGCAGGACAAAAGCAGGGGCCGCCCAGATCAACTGCCTTGCCTCAAAGCGGACAGACTTTTCACCGATCAGTGCATCGACCCGAACGCCCGACTTTCCTTCTTCAAGACGCCACACCATGGCCCCGCAGAGGACCCGTGCACCAGCCTTGTTGGCCAAGCCACGGACCAGCCAGGCATTGCCTTCCGGGGCCGTCAGCACCGCGTCGCTCGACGCATTGCCAGCCTCGCCATTTCGACAGGCAAAATAATGCAAGCCTGCCCAGGCCGATACCTGATCATGCGCCATACCGTAATCGTCGCGACAGGCGTAGTTGGCCAGCCAGTGCACGCTGGGTGCGCTAAAGCCGTTGTCATTCAGCCATTGCGCGAAGGAGACCCGGTCAAGCGCTTGCCACACCGGGTCACGGGTGGATAGGGCCATGGGGATGGCAAAGGCCCGCCGACCATCACGCCCGATCGCCCGCTTGTACACCTCCATCTGCTGCTGAAAGCGCTTCTGCTGCGTCCGCTCGGCCACGTCCAGTCCACGATGGGGCAGCAAACCCTCTTCCCACAGGCCGTTGCGATACACCCGCTCCTGTGGCGTCGCACACAGATAACGTTCATCGTACATCGGCTTGAGTGCCGCCGGATCCCCCTGCAAAACGCCCAGCTCAGCCAGCAACTCGCGAACATGCACGGACTCACGCGTTGGCAACGGCAGATAATGCGCGCCCCACGGATAAGCGACCAGCGGCGACTGTCCGGCGCGCGAATTGCCACCGATTTCACTGTCCATTTCCAGCAACAAGAAGTCGTCGACCGCAGCATTGGCCAGCTTCCAGGCTGCCGACAGCCCGGAAACGCCGCCCCCCACGATCAGTACGCCGGTCTTTCGCGTTTCCGAGGGCGGAGGAAAAACCCCATCGCGCAGACGATGGCCAAGCGCGTGATTCATGCCCAGCAAGTCGCCGGGTGGCAAGGCATATCTGGCAGTGGGCGCGCATCCGGTCAGGGCCGCGACGCCGACGATGCGCAGAAAATCCCGCCGATCAGTCAAATTTACGCAGTGACAAACTGACGGAAAGCTGGGCACCTATCCAGCCCAGCAAAGCACCGACGCCGGCCAGCCCGAATACCTCGTTCAATCCCGGCAACCGCAAAGCAAAATTGCCACCGTAGAGGGTCGCCAGTTCGCCGACCGGGCCGGCCAGCATGCGCAAGGCGCCGACCACCAGCAGCGCTGCCAGCAGGCCGCCCAGAGCGCCCTGCAAAGCACCGAAATAATAGAATGGCCGACGAATGAAGCCATCGGTCGCACCGATCATTCGCGCCACCTCGATTTCTGCCGACTGCGCCATCACCTGCAGGCGGATGGTGTTGAACGTCACTGCCACCAAGCCGGCGCCAAACAAGCCGGCGAGCATCCACAGCGCCAGCTTGCCAAGCCGCAAAAAGGCATCAAAACGTTTCACCCAGGCCGAATCGAGCTGAACATGGGCCACCTTGGGCCAGCCGGCTATTTCCTTGCGCAGGACTTCGAGCGCCTCCGGCTCGGTGTTGGCCGGCTCGACAATGAAGGCATCGGGCAGCGGATTGCGCGGCAGACTGGCTACGATGTCGGCCATGCCTTCGCTCGATTGCATGCGCTTCAGCGCATCCTCCTTCGGCACAAAACGCCATTTGCCATTCGCCGCCTGACGCAACCGACTCTCGATTTCACCGATTTCCTTCTTGCCGGCATCAAGGCTCATGAACAGGCTGATCTGCTGCACACCGGAGGCACTGTTACCGAGTGTTCGCAGGTTGTCGAGCGCCACATAACCGAAAGCCGGCAAGGTCAGCGCAATGCCGATGACCAGCAGCGACAGCAAGGTATTGAGCGGCGTCGCCCAGAGTCGGCGGAAAGCCAACGCCAGCGCGGCGCGATGGAGGGAAAGCCACTGACTCATAGCAGACGCCCGTGATCAAGGCGCAACACGTTCGGGTGATACCGCTCGATCCAGCTCTGGTCATGGGTAGCCACCACCACGGTGACCCCGACGCGATGGAAGTCTGCAAAAATCTCCAGAATTTCGGCACCGGATTCAACATCAAGATTACCGGTGGGCTCATCGGCCAGCAGAACGGTCGGACGATTGACCACCGCCCGGGCAATCGCCAACCGTTGCTGCTCGCCACCAGACAAGGCGATCGGATTGGCTTTTTCGCGAAGGAGCAGACCGACCTTGTCGAGGGCAGCCTGAGCGCGGCGAATCGCCTCGCGACGCGGTAGACCGGCGATCTGTAGCGGCAACAGGACATTGTCCAGGGCGCTGCGATCGAACAACAATTTCTGATTCTGAAAAACCAGTCCGAAGTGACGCCGGACATGCGGAATGGCGCTGCGCCGCATGGCCGAGAGATTCTGGCCATTGACCACAAGACTGCCGGACGTCGGCTTCTCGATGGTCGACATCAGCTTGACCAGCGTCGTCTTGCCGGCGCCGGAGTGGCCGGTGATCAGCACCATCTGCCCGGCCTCGATCTGGAAACTGACATCCTTGACGGCCTCAAAGCCACCCGGATAGCGCTTGCTCAGGTTACTGGCAACAATCATTGTTCGAACATTGCATCCACAAAATCACGGGCCGAGAATGGGCGGAGATCATCGATCTGCTCACCAACACCAATGAATCGGATCGGTTTGGGGCACTGCCGGGCAATCGCCGTGACGACGCCGCCTTTGGCCGTGCCATCGAGTTTGGTCAGCACCAGTCCGGTGACATTGATCGCCTTGTCGAAAGCCTTGACCTGTTGCAAGGCGTTCTGACCGATGTTGGCATCGAGCACGAGCAGCGTTTCATGCGGGCCCTCCGGATCTATTTTCTGAATCACGCGGCGCACCTTGGCGATTTCTTCCATCAGGTGCAGCTGCGTCGGCAGGCGACCTGCCGTATCAGCCAGAACAATGTCAATTCCGCGGGCCTTTGCAGCTGAAATGGCATCAAACACCACGGCAGCCGGATCACCATTGTCCTGCGCGATCACGGTCACATTATTGCGCTCGCCCCAGGTTTCCAGCTGTTCGCGCGCCGCCGCACGAAAGGTGTCGCCAGCCGCCAGCAGCACCGTCTTGCCTTGCATCTGGAAGTATTTGGCCAGCTTGCCGATGGACGTTGTCTTGCCAGCGCCGTTGACGCCGGCAATCATGATGACAAAGGGTTTGTGGGTAGACACATCAAGCGGCTTCTCAAGCGGCAACAGCGTGTCGAGCAACGCATCGTGCAAGGCTTTCTGAATGGCATCCGGCGTATCCAGCTTGTCGCGTTTGGCCGCCTTTTTCAACGCATCGAGCAGGTGCTGGGTTGCCTCGATGCCGCAGTCGCTGGTCAGCAGCAGGGTTTCCAGTTCCTCCAGCAGTTCATCATCGACCTTGCCCCGCGAAAAGATGGTCTTTAACTTGCCGCCCCACTGGGCGCGGGTCTTCGCGAGCCCCTTGAACAGGCGCTCGCGCCAGCTGGGCGCTGCTGCGGTGTCAGCCGCAATATCGGCTTTCTTGTCGGTGCCGGATTTTTTCAGGAAACTGAACATGGAGTTTGGTGTCTCAAGCGGGGTCTGAAGCCTTGCTGACAGGCGGGCGGCAAGCCGTTAAGATGCCGTCCGGATCGATGCAAAATCAACCTCGAATTCTAGCAGAAAGCCCCGCTCACGCCCCTCGCCATGCGCATCAAATACCCGCTCCCCATCTTGTTTGCCGCCTTGCTGTCGACCGCAGCGTTTGCCAACCCCTATGAAACAACGCTGAAAAACGGCTTGCGTATCATCGTCAAGGAAGACCATCGTGCGCCGACTGCGGTGCAAATGGTCTGGTACCGCATTGGCAGTATCGACGAAGTGGATGGTCACTCCGGCGTCGCCCACGTGCTCGAACACATGATGTTCAAGGGCACGCCCAGCGTCGGCCCGGGCGAATTCAACAAACGCGTTGCCGCCGCCGGGGGGCGCGACAATGCCTTTACCAGTCGTGACTACACCGCTTACTTCCAGCAGGTGCCCAAGGAAAAACTGGACGAAATGATGGCCCTCGAAGCTGATCGCATGCGCCACCTGAACGTCGCCCCGCAGGAATTCGCCCAGGAAATCAAGGTCGTCATGGAAGAGCGCCGCATGCGCACAGACGACAATCCTCAGTCCAAGCTGTTTGAGCAGATGAATGCGGTTGCCTTTCAGGCGCACCCCTATCGTCGACCGATCATTGGCTGGATGAATGACCTGGAAACAATGACCGCCGCTGATGCCAAGGCGTGGTACGACACTTGGTACGTGCCGAACAACGCCTACGTGGTCATCACCGGCGACGTTGATCACAAGGCGGTGTTCGCTCTGGCCGAAAAATACTATGGTCCGCTTGAAGCGCGCCCCCTGCCTGTCCGTCGCCAGCAGATAGAGCCTCGACAGGAAGGTCCGCGCTGTGTCACCGTCAAGGCGCCGGCCGAATTGCCGATATTGATCATGGGCTACAAGGCTCCCGTCATACGTGACATCGAGCGGGACAGCGATCCTTATGCGCTGGAAATGCTGGCGTCGATTCTTGACGGCCACGATGCGGCTCGCTTCAACAAGAAGCTCGTACGCGAGGACAAGGTCGCGCTATCGGTTGGTATCGACTACGACGACACTGCACGCGGCCCGGGCATGCTTTACTTGCATGGCACCCCCTCGGAAGGCAAGACAGTCGCCGACCTCGAAGCGGCACTGCGCGCTGAAATCGCCCGCGTGCAAAAAGACGGAGTCAGCGAGCAGGAGCTCAAACGCGCCAAGGCGCAATTACTTGCCGGGCAGGTTTACAAGCTTGACTCCATGTTCGGTCAGGCCATGGAAATCGGCCAGATCGAATCAGCCGGTCTGCCTTACCAGCAAGTCGATCGCATGCTCGAAAAGCTGCAAAAAGTGACCGCGGCGGAGGTGCAGGCCGTTGCCAAGAAATATTTTAATGACGATGCGCTGACCATTGGACTCCTGGACCCGCAACCGCTCGACGGCAAGCCCCGTCGCCCGGCCGTTGCGACTCGCCACTAAGGGCGCAGAGCGATGGCCTTGCCATGGAAACTGATCCTGACCAACGTACCGTGGAGCGATGTGCTCGGCAAGGCGCCAATCATTGCCGACAGCGCCAAGAAACTCTGGAAGGGCATGAGCCGAAAAAATGGCGACGGGTCCGGATCAGATTCGCTGGCTGAACCTTACGTCGCGCCGGACGCGGATCTGGCCACGCGGCTTGCTGCGCTGGAAAGCGTCCAACGAAAACTGCGCACGCAAATGCTTGCGACCGGAGAACTCATTCAGGCGCTGAGTGAGCAGAACGCGCTACTGGTTGCACAAATTGACAAATTCCGACGCCTGACCCAACGCCTGGCCTGGTGCCTGGCCGCCACAGCTGTCGTCGCCGGCCTCGCACTATTCATTGCGTGGCAACCCCGCATTACGGAGTTTTTTGCATGAAAAGACTGTTGACCGCAGTAGTCATCCTATTGATTTCGCAAGTCACGCTGGCTGGCGTGAAAATCGAACATTGGATATCCCCCTCGGGCGCCCGCGTTTATTTTGTCGAAAGTCGCGTCTTGCCAATGCTTGACATCCAGGTCGACTTTGCTGCCGGCTCGATGTTCGACCCCACCGGCAAATCCGGCCTGGCCGCCCTTACCCGTGGCACACTGGATCTCGGGGCCGGCAAGTTCGATGAAACGGCGATCGCCGAGCAAATGGCCGACATCGGTGCCAACCTTGGCGGTGGCGCCGATACGGACCGCGCCAGCGTCGCCCTGCGCACCCTATCGGCCAAGGACAAACGCGAGCCGGCACTTGAAATTCTGAAAAACGTACTTCACGCGCCGCGCTTTGATAGCGCCATCTTCGAACGTGAAAAAACCCGCACCATTGCCGGGCTCAAGGAAGCGATGACCCGCCCCGACAGCATTGGTGGAAAGGCTTTCTGGGCGGCGATGTACCCAAATCATCCCTACGGCCGGCAGGCCACACCCGAGAGCATTGCCGCGCTGAGTCGCGATGACCTCGCCGCCTTTTACGCCCGCTATTACAGCGCCGCCAACGCCAGCATCACACTGGTCGGCGATCTGTCACGCAATGACGCCGAGAAAATTGCCGAGTCCATCGCCGCCGGCCTGCCCAAGGGCGAACCGGCCACGCTCCCTGCCGCACCGGAAAAACCGAAGAAAAGCCTGATTCAGCTGGCCCACCCGGCCAGTCAGGCACATGTCTTCATCGGCCTGCCGGCGATTGAGCGGGGGAACCCGGACTATTTTCCGCTCGTTGTGGGCAACTACTCGCTGGGCGGTGGCGGCTTTGTGTCGCGGCTGATGAAGGAAGTCCGCGACAAACGCGGCTATGCCTACAGTGTTTACAGCTATTTTGCGCCGATGAGGCAGACCGGACCGTTCCAGATCGGCCTGCAAACCAAGCGGTCGCAAGCCAAGGATGCCATCAAGGTAACGCGGGACGTACTGGATGGTTTCCTGAAAGACGGACCGACCGAGGATGAGCTGAGCGCGGCCAAGGCCAACCTGACCGGCAGCTTTCCGCTACGCCTGGACAGCAACAAGAAGCTCCTCGAAAACGTTGCGGTGATTGGCTTCTATGGCTTGCCACTGGACTATCTTGACCAGTATCAGGCGAAGGTGCAGGCGGTCACGGTCGACCAGATCAAGGCGGCTTTTGCACGCCACGTTCGTCCGGAAAACCTGATCACGGTGACGGTAGCGGCCGATTGAACTCGGTCCGCATCATCGGCGGCGACTATCGTCGCCGCGTCCTCAAGTTTCCCGACAGCGAAAGCCTGCGCCCGACGCCGGATCGCGTACGCGAAACACTGTTCAACTGGCTCGGACAGGCGCTGGATGGCTGGCACTGCCTGGACCTCTTTGCCGGTAGCGGGGCGCTCGGCTTCGAAGCGGCATCGCGTGGCGCAAGCCGGGTGGTAATGATTGAACAAGCGCCCAAGGTGCTCGCCGCGTTGCGTGAAAACCACGAAATGCTGCAAAAACCGGCATCGATGACGTTCGTTCGCACGGATGCGCTACAATATTTGGCCTCGACGAAGGAAAAATTTGACCTGATCTTCCTCGATCCTCCCTACAAAAAAGGCTGGATTGCCCGCCTGGAGCCACTCCTTCCCGGCGCATTGAACGAAGATGCAGCGATCTACGTCGAAGCAGAATACAAAATCGAATCGCTTGGCGATTGGCGCACCGTGCGTCAAGGTCGCGCTGGCGAAGTTCATTATCAGTTGTTGCGACGGGATGCGGGCGGGGGAACAGATTGAAGAAACTTAATCATCGCGTTGCGATCTATCCGGGCACATTCGACCCGATCACCCGCGGTCACGAAGACTTGGTGCGTCGCGCCTCGACGCTCTTCGACAAGCTGATTCTGGCCATTGCCGAAAGCCCGTCAAAGCAGCCGCGCTTTCCGCTCGCAGATCGAGTCGCCATGGCGACCGAGATTCTCGGCGATCTGCAGAATGTCGAAATCGTCGGCTTCAATACGCTGCTGATGAACTTCGTCCATGAGAAGGAAGCCAAAGTGGTTGTCCGAGGCCTGCGCGCCGTTTCCGACTTCGAATATGAATTTCAGATGGCAGGAATGAACCGCAGCGTGTATCCGGAGGTCGAAACCGTGTTTCTGACGCCGGGAGAGCAATACATGTTTATCTCCGCTACCATGGTGCGTGAAATTGCGCGCCTGGGTGGCGATGTCAGCAAATTTGTGCAACCTTGTGTCGAAAAGCGCCTGCGGGCGAAAATCACAGCTTAACCGAGAGAGGAAGAACAGCTATGTCTCTAACCATTACCGACGAATGCATCAACTGCGACGTTTGCGAACCGGAGTGTCCGAACGAGGCCATTTCTCAGGGCGAGGAAATCTACGTCATCGACCCGAACAAGTGTACCGAGTGCGTCGGGCATTACGACGAACCGCAATGCGTTCAGGTCTGCCCGGTCGATTGCATTCCCAAGGATCCGACCCACGTCGAAACCGAAGACATGCTGTGGGTCAAATATGAAAAGCTGACGGGCAACAAGCGCGCCTGAGTTTTTCTCCGCGCCATAAAAAAACCCGCGAATTTCACGGGTTTTTTTATTATTCGATTTTGGATGTTTTTTCCGGTTGACCGCAGCAATGCCTCCTCTGCCGGTAGCGGGATCAAGCGGCCTGCAATTCCTGCTTGTTGAGCGGCACCAGCATGTCCTGAACGCGGCCGACAATTTCCTCCAGACCTTCGATCTGTTGCTGCAAGCTTTTTTCAACCCCCTCAAGTTCTGAAATACGATCTTCCAACGTATCGGTTGCTTGATGGATGCGCTTGATGCTTTCGAGACGACGCTTCAATTGAATCTGATGCTCGCGAACCTGGGTTTCCATCGGCGCCATGATGGCACGCAGCCATATTTCGGCATCGCGATTGGCGTGTTCGAAAGCGCGCCGCACTTGCGTCGCCACCTCCTCAAAGAACTTTTGCGTGATGTTCTTCTTGTCGTGCGTCAACAAACTGACCATGGTGTTCAGGTGATCGTCACACCAGGCCTGCAATCGATCGAGCTCCTTTTCGTAGCGCAGAAGCGAGAACGTCGTGGGCGACCCCAGTTTGAGGCCATGCTCGATGGCAAATTTCTTGTAAACCGCTTCCATCATCGACAGGATTTCGCTGATCTCGCCATTGGACTTGGCCAGTGCATCACGCGAACCGGTAAAGAAAGCGGCCATCGCATCCGACAAGGATTTGGAGAAAGCCGCATCCAGCATGGCTTCGCGAGTTTGGTGCGTTAACTGGCGTAAGACATCGAGGCCAAGATGGCTGAACAGGTTGTTGGTCAGCGTTGAAAACACACTGCGCACGGCGTAGTAGCGCTGCAGACCTGATTCGAATTCGTCTTTTTCGGCGCGAACCTTGCCCATCATGTATTCGACGACCCCCTTGTTCTTGCCGCGCAACTCGGTCAGTTCGGTCAATTGCTCGCGCAGGCCAAGCAGTCGGGAATCCAGCAACCCCCGGACACGCCGGGTGACATCACCAAACTCGCTTTCGGTGCTGTCGCAAACGATATCGTGCTTGGCCGGAATCAGTTCCTCGGACAGCGCGGCCTCCAGCAGAGGCAGACGGCTCTTGGCAAGCAAAGCGTCATCGCCATTGATCTTGGCAACCAGCCCTTTTTGAGCCGAAACCGGGAATACCTGACTGGCTGGTAACTCGAGCAAGTCAGCACTGGTGTCTGCCTGACGCTGGATCTCGGCATCGATTTCCGCTTCAGACTTCAGTTCGTCCCACTGCCCGTCAATCTTGTTCAATACGACCATTCGGCCGCGCTTGGCCATGCCACCGCCGCAAATATGTTCGCGCCAGATTGCCATGTCCGACTGCGTGACCCCGGTATCCGCGGCCAGGATAAAGAGAACGGCGTGGGCATTCGGCAACAGCGACAAGGTCAATTCGGGTTCTGCGCCAATCGCATTCAGGCCGGGAGTATCGAGAATGACCAGCCCCTGCTTGAGCAGCGGATGCGGAAAATTGATCATCGCATGACGCCAGCGCGGCACCTCGACCAGTCCGTCATCACCGATAACGTACAAATCAATCTGGCCGCTACCGACTTCGAAGCCCAGTCGCCCGGCCTCTTCGGGCGTCACCCGTGTGGTTTCGCTGACATGGCGCAGCGCATTCTGCATGGCATCGGCCGATTCGGTATCAAGATCCACCCTGGTCCACTCGTCAGCAAAGCGTTTGTATTCACTGACACTGGAATTGGATGCCCGCGTCTGGATCGGCAACAACTCGATGCAGGGCAACTTGTTGCCATCAAACAGCAACTCAGTTGGACACATGGTCGTCCGGCCGGCCGACGAAGGCAACATCCGGTTGCCGTAATCGGCAAAGAAAATGGCGTTGATCAGCTCCGACTTGCCGCGCGAGAACTCCGCGACGAAGGCAACATTCAGCCTATCCTCGCGCAAGCGTTCCAGCAGTTGCGTCAACCGCAGATCGCTCTGGGCATCAGACAATTCATTGTGGTTCAGCCAGCCCTGAAGCTCGCCAATGTTGGTGGCGAGACGGGAGCGCCAGGCGGAATAGGCGGCAAATTGATTAGCGAGTGACATAAGGGTCATCCCGGATGCTATCGGAAAGCTCAATTTAGCATATAAACAGAGGCTTGCAGTTAGTTTTTAATGCTGGCACCCGGTACAGTAATAGGTACTGCGCCCGGCCTGCCGTATTTGCCGAACGACACCACCGCAGCGCAGACACGGCTCGCCAGCCCGATCGTAAACACCGGCCTGGATTTGAAAGCAGCCGGCGCCGCCATCGCTATGCACATAATCGCGAATACTGCTGCCACCGGCGGCAATGGCGTCCGACAGCGTTTCACGAATGGCCGGCACAAGAATTTCATAGCGCGCCCGACTGATCCGGTTGGCCGCCCGCAGCGGCGAGATGCCGGCACGAAACAGACTTTCTGACGCATAAATGTTACCGATACCAACCACCAGATGGCTGTCCATCAAGGTCGGTTTGATTGGCCCGCTTTTTTTCGAAATAGCCTTAAAAATCCAGTCGACCGTGAAAGCTTCTGATAATGGTTCAACCCCCTGCGAGGCGAGCAACGGATGCAACTCCGTTAGCGCCGGCGGCCCGGGCTGCCAAAGCACGACCCCAAATCGGCGCGGGTCGGCGAAGCGCAAAATATATTGAGCCAGCACCAGTTCAAAGTGGTCGTGCTTCTCGACGGGCTGGTCATGTGGGACAAAACGCAGGTTGCCCGACATGCCCAGATGAATGATCAAACTACCCTGCACGCCCTCACGCTGGCAATCGATCAGCAGATACTTGGCACGCCGCCGAACCGCAAGGACTCGACAACCAGGCAGTAGCGCCAGCAGCTCGCGCGGAATCTCCTGACGCAACTTTGGCGCGCGGATTTTCACGCCCTCAATAACGGCCCCTACCAGCTCCGGCACCAAGCCACGACGACATACTTCGACCTCCGGCAACTCCGGCATTGCTTGTTCCTCCGACGAAACCCAAATAACATCGCAAACTTAATGGATTTTATGCGTTCAAATGCGCAACTCCAGCATTAACCTTGACCGAAAGCCGTCCATGCACCTGAAGCGAATCGCTGCCGCCCTCACCTTGGCCCTGGGTCTGACCCATGGTGGATATGGCCTGGCCGCTGGCGAAGCCGCCGCCAAGTCCTCAGGCAAACGGCCGACCACCCAGGCGACCTCTGAAGATCTGCTTGCCCGTACGGTCTTCCAGGCATTGGTTGGGGAATTTGCGCTTCAGCGCGGCGATGCCAAGCTTAGTTCCGATGCCTGGACAGATCTCGCCCAGCGCACGCGCGACCCGAAAGTTCTCGCCCGCGCCACTGAAATTGCCAGCCTTTCCCGTCAGTACGACCGCGCCCTTGAACTCACCAAGTTGTGGCTGGAAGTCGAGCCCGACTCCCTCAAAGCCAAGCAAGCCCAATCGTCGCTGCTCATCCAGAGCAATCGCCTTGACGACCTCGCCCCCAAAATGAGCGCATTGCTGGCGAATGACAAAGCCAACATCGCCAATAACCTGCTGCACCTGAACCGCATTCTGGGCAAAATCACTGACAAAAAGGCGGTCCAGTCCTTAATCGATCGCGTTGCCACCCCCTACGACAATTTGCCCGAAGCTCATTTCGCAATGGCACAAGCCGCGGCCAACGCCGGTGACAATCTGCGCGCATTGAACGAAACTGAAAAGGCACTGCAACTCCGCCCTGACTGGGAAACCGCCGCACTAGCCCGCGCCCAATTACAAGCCAAGCAATCCGCACAAACTGCGATTGACAGCCTGAGCAGCTTTGTCGAAGCCAATCCAGCCGCCCGCGATGCCCGCCTGGCATTAGCCCGCCTACTAATCAGCGAAAAGCGCTACGACGACGCTCGCGGTCAATTCGATCGGCTGCTCAAGGACAATCCCGACAATCCTGAAGTCATCTACCCGGTTGCCATGCTCGCTCTGCAGCACGGCGACACCACCACCGGTCGTAAACAACTTGAACACCTCCTGAGCACGGAATTCCCGGACAAGAGCACCATCCACTTTTTCCTGGGCCAACTCGACCAGGAGCAAAAGCAAACGGACGATGCCCTGACGCATTACCACCAGGTCACCACTGGGGAACAATACATCCCGGCACGCTCACGAACCGCACAAATCCTGGTGCAGCTGGGCAAGATCAATGAGGCCCGCGACGTCCTGCACAACACGCGCAGCAGTTCAAACGCCGAGCGCACCCAATTGATCCTCACGGAATCACAATTGCTGCGCGAGGCCAACCGGCAAAATGACGCCTACATTGTTCTGGAAGCGGCATTGACATCCCAGCCCGACAATCTCGAACTACTCTACGAAACCGCCTTGACCGCAGAGCGGATTGGCAAGCCGGAACAACTCGACAAGCATCTCAAGCACTTACTGGAACTCAAGCCGGATCACGCCCACGCGCTGAATGCCCTGGGCTACTCGTGGACAGAACGCAATATCCGCCTGCCGGAAGCACATGCCCTGATTGCCAAGGCACTCAGTCTGTCGCCCGAAGACCCCTTCATCATGGACAGCATGGGGTGGGTCCTGTTTCGCCAGGGCAAACTGCCCGAAGCCCTGCAAACACTGGAAAATGCTTACAAATTAAAAGCTGATCCGGAAATTGCTGCTCACCTGGGCGAAGTACTGTGGGTGTCAAACCGCAAGGACGATGCACGTCGCCTGCTGACAGACGCCGTCAAAGCCAACCCGGATAACGACGTACTCAACGGCGCCATCAAGAAATTGCTGCCTTGAAACGGCGTTACACCCTGCTCCTTGCAAGCAGTCTGCTGACGGGTTGCGCGGGCATGCAACCGTCGCCTCTGGCACCGCGCGACAATGTCCGCAACTTTTCGCTGGATGGCCGCTTTGCCCTTCGTGTAACGATGCCAGGGCAAGCCCCGCAAAGCTCTGGTGGTCGATTGACCTGGACCCATCAAAACCACCAGGATCGCGTACTGATTTCCAACCCGCTGGGCTATGGCCTGGCTGAAATCAACACAACCCCGGTGCTCTCCCGACTGCAAACCGCAGACGGCAAGACCCGTGAATCAAGCGACCCCGACGCCTTGATGGAAGAAGTCACCGGCCAACGCCTGCCCGTCAGTCGACTCCCGGCCTGGTTACTGGGGCGCTCCGATGGCAATGGACGAATCGAACCCGATACCCAAGGCCGTCCAGCCCGACTGATCGAAGATGGCTGGCAAATCGACTATAGCTTTGACGATGACGACCCGGCCTCCCTGCCCGCTCGCTTAACGCTGTCACGCGATGGCGAAATCGAATTGCGGCTGCGGATCGAAGAATGGAAAGATGCCCCATGAGCACCTGGAACTGGGACAGTCACTGGCCTGCACCGGCGAAACTGAATCTATTCCTGCACGTCGTCGGCCGACGCCCTGACGGCTACCATCTCCTGCAAACAGTCTTTCGCTTCATAGACCGCGCAGACAGATTGCACTTTATGCCGCGAGACGACGGAGAAATTCACCTCGCCACACCTATCCCTGGCGTTCCGGCAGACAGCGATCTCACCGTCCGCGCTGCCCGCTTGCTACAGCAGGCCACCCACTGCCGGCAAGGCGTCTCCATTCATCTCGACAAGCAATTGCCGATGGGCGGCGGACTGGGCGGCGGATCCTCGGACGCAGCCACCGTACTGCTTGCCCTCAACCATCTGTGGCAAACGGGACTTACCCGCGCCCAACTTGAAACACTCGGCCTCTCGCTGGGCGCCGATGTCCCGATATTTGTGCACGGCCACAACGCTTTTGCCGAGGGTATTGGTGAATCCTTTACCGATGTAACCCTGCCTCCGGCCAGTTATCTGGTTTTACATCCTGCAGTACAAGTACCAACCGCCAGCATTTTCGGTGCGACGGAACTGAAACGCGACACGATTGCCATGCGCCCCGAAGAATGGCATCACGGGCAAGGCCACAATGACCTTGAAGCGGTAGCCTGCACCAAATACCCGGCGGTTGCCGAAGCGCTGGCCTGGCTCAAGACGCGAACTCCGCAGGCGATGATGACCGGGTCCGGCGCCTGTGTCTTTGCTGAATTCAGCCGGCACGACGACGCAGCAGCCCTTCTCGCCCAATGCCCAGCTATCCTGAATGGCTGGATTGCCGACGGACTCGACCAGCACCCACTCGCAAAAATTTGCTGAGGGGACTGGATTTTCAGATAGAGCTACTGTATTATTCGCGCCTCGCTCGGACGCGAACCCGTTCGAGCAACCCGCTGGGGAGTCGCCAAGTTGGTCAAGGCACCGGATTTTGATTCCGGCATTCGAAGGTTCGAATCCTTCTTCCCCAGCCAAGTTTCTTTCGGGCAGGTCACAAGCCTGCCCGATTTTCATTGTGGCGGGCAGATGCACGTAAGCATGCAGAAGGTCCGGAGGAATGTGGGAATGGCCTACAACAGCTTGATGGTCTTCACTGGCAATGCCAATCCAAAACTGGCGGCCGATGTTGCAGCACAGCTTAATGTGGATCTCGGTCGCGCCAACGTCGGTCGTTTTTCCGATGGCGAAGTGAGTGTAGAACTGCAAGAGCACGTTCGTGGCCGCGACATATTCGTGTTGCAATCCACCTGCGCCCCCTGCAACGACAACCTGATGGAATTGCTGGTTATCGTTGATTCGTTGAAACGTGCCTCAGCCGGACGAATCACTGCCACGATTCCGTACTTTGGCTATGCTCGCCAGGATCGGCGCTCGCGCTCTTCACGGGTACCTATTGCCGCCAAACTGGTCGCCAACATGCTTGTCGCCTCTGGCGTTGATCGCGTATTGACCATGGATCTCCACGCCGAACAAATTCAGGGATTCTTCGATATCCCGGTGGACAATATCTACGCTCTGCCCATCCTGCTCGCAGACATCCAGAAGCAGCATTACGAAAACCCGATGGTTGTATCCCCCGACCACGGTGGTGTTGTTCGTGCCCGTTCGCTGGCCAAGCGTCTCGAATGTGATCTGGCGATCATCGACAAACGTCGTCCGAAAGCCAATGTTTCGGAAGTCATGAACATTATTGGCGAAGTCGATGGGCGTACCTGCATCATCATGGACGACATGGTCGACACGGCCGGTACGCTGTGCAAGGCTGCAACCGCCCTCAAGGCTAACGGCGCCAAGAAAGTCGTTGCCTACTGTACCCATCCTGTTCTGTCGGGACCTGCTGTTGATCGTGTTAACAGTTCCGACCTTGATGCACTCGTCGTCACCGACACCATTCCGCTGCGTGACGAGGCCGCTGCCTCGTCGCGCATCCGTCAGCTTTCCGTGGCCGAAATCATGGCCGAAACCATTCGCCGAATCAGCAACGACGACTCTGTTTCGTCACTGTTCATCGATTAAGCTTTTTTAACTTCCCGCTCTGGTCGCGGATCGGGAAAAACTTGGAGTATCAACATGACTTTTGAACTGATCGCGCAAGCGCGTACGCTGCAGGGAACGGGTGCGAGCCGCCGCCTGCGTCGCGCTGCCATGGTGCCGGGTATCGTTTACGGTGGCGAAGCTGCCCCGCAGTCGATCGAAGTGGCGCACAACGACCTGTTGCTCAAGCTGAAGAAAGAGGCTTTTCACTCTTCCGTGGTTACGCTGGTCATCGACGGCAAGAAAGAAGCCGCCCTGCTGCGTGACTACCAGATGCACGCTTACCGTCCGCTGGTCCTGCACTTCGACTTCCAGCGCGTCGATGCCACGCACGAAATCCACGTCAAGGTGCCGCTGCACTTCATCAACGAAGAAGTTGCCCCGGGCGTCAAGCTCAATGGCGGTCTGGTCAACCACGTCATGACCGAAGTCGACGTTCACTGCCTGGCTGCTGACCTTCCTGGCTTCATCGAAGTTGACCTCGGCGCCCTGAAGATTGGCGACAGCATTCACCTCTCCCAGCTCCAGCTGCCGAAGGGAGTCAAGCTGGTTGCCCATGCAACTGACGACGTCGTCGTTGGCGTCGTCGGCAAGGGTGGTTCCAGCGAAGCCGCTGAAGAAGGCGAAGCTGCTGCCGAGTAATTCCCGGCCCAAAGCAGTGATGGCCGCCGCTGGCATTTTGCCGCCGGCGGCTTTTTCATTTAGCCCCTCATGAATCCTCCTCGCCTCATCGTCGGCCTTGGCAACCCGGGCCCGGAATACGAAGCAACCCGACACAATGTTGGGTTCTGGTTTGTCGACCACCTAGCCGACAAGCTGAAGACTTCGCTCGCCCCCCAAGGCAAGTTTTTCGGCAAGGCAGCGCGCGTTGGCGAAACCTGGCTGCTTGAGCCAAGCACCTTCATGAATCGCTCCGGCCAGGCGGTAGCGGCGCTGGCCAATTTTTACAAAATCCCGGCCGAAGAAATTCTCGTCATCCACGACGAACTTGACCTTCCACCCGGCGGTATCCGCCTGAAACAAGGCGGTGGCAATGGTGGCCACAATGGGCTGAAGGACATTCAGGCCAAATTGGGTACGCCAGACTTTTGGCGCCTGCGCCTTGGCATTGGCCACCCGCGCACACTCGGTCTCTCTCAGCAAGTGGTCGATTTTGTCCTGCACCAACCGCGCAAGGAAGAGCTGCCGGATATTGAACACGCCCTCGCCCGCTGCCTGCTGGCCTGGCCCAAACTCGCCGCCGGAGACTTTGCCGGCGCTCAACAACAGTTGCACGGCAAAGCCGTATAGTTGGCAAAACCTTAGGAAAAACCCATGTCTTTGAAATGCGGCATCGTCGGCCTGCCCAACGTCGGCAAATCCACCCTCTTCAACGCCCTGACCAAGGCTGGCATCGAAGCAGCCAACTACCCGTTCTGCACCATCGAGCCGAACGTCGGCATCGTTGAAGTGCCTGACAAACGCATGCAGGCACTGGCCGAGATCGTCAAGCCCCAGAAAATGCAGCCGGCCATCGTTGAATTCGTAGACATTGCCGGACTAGTGGCTGGCGCCTCCAAAGGCGAGGGGCTGGGCAACCAATTCCTGGCCAACATTCGGGAAACCGATGCAGTCGTGCATGTCGTGCGCTGTTTCGCCGACGACAATGTGGTCCATGTTTCTGGCGGCGTCGACCCTCTGCGCGACATCGAGGTCATCGACACCGAACTGGCGCTCGCCGATATGGCGACCGTCGAGAAAGCCCTCAATCGCTATCGCCGCCCCGCGAGTTCGGGAGACAAGGAAGCCAAGGCACTGGTCGCCGTGCTGGAAAAGTGTTTTGCCGTGCTTGATCAGGCCAAAGCCGTGCGTGGCCTCGACTTCTCCAAGGAAGAACTGGCCCTGTTGAAGCCATTCTGCCTGATCACAGCCAAACCGGTACTTTACGTTGCCAATGTCGCTGAAAATGGCTTCGAAAATAATCCATTGCTGGATGCTGTCCGCACGCATGCTGCAGCCGAGAAGGCCGAAGTGGTCTCTCTGTGCGCCTCAATCGAATCCGAAATAGCCGACCTCGACGACGAAGAAAAGGAAATGTTCCTGGCTGACCTCGGCCTGAAAGAGCCCGGCCTCGACCGCTTGATTCACGCGGGCTACAAGTTGCTGGGCCTGGCCACCTACTTCACGGCGGGCGTCAAGGAAGTGCGCGCGTGGACCATTCATCAAGGCGATACGGCGCCGCAGGCTGCCGGTGTGATTCACACTGACTTTGAACGTGGCTTTATCCGCGCCCAGACCATTGCCTTTGAGGATTTCATTACCTATAAGGGTGAAGCTGGCGCCAAGGAAGCGGGCAAGATGCGGGCCGAAGGAAAAGAATACGTCGTCAAGGACGGCGACGTAATGAATTTCCTGTTCAACGTCTGATCAAACGATCTTCAGCCCAACCCGGGCTGAAGGGAGACGATTTTTTGAACATGGTGCTCGCAATAGCAATATCATTTATGCAAATTTGCCAAAATTGGTCTTTTGCGGGCTCCGAGGTAACGCTGCTTGTTTACCCATATCAGATCAGGTCTAAACTGTAGGTAATACGCTTCTCACCTATTTGGAGAAAATGTCAGCATGATGCTGCACTCAGCGCCCACCGATACCTACGGCTCTTTATCGGGCAGCCAGCACCTGCCTGCGGCGGTACTGTTGCGCGCGTTCGAGCAGAGTCACGAAGGCATCGTGATCACCGACCACAACAACTTGATCATTGCGGCCAATGGCGCTTTTTCCCGACTGACTGGCTATCCACCAAATGAACTGCTGGGTAAGGATCCGCGTATTCTGGCTTCCGGTCGGGCCGCTCCTGAGTTCTATGCCGCCATGTGGGAAGCATTGGACAGCAAGAATTACTGGGAAGGCGAAATCTGGAACAAGCATCATGATGGCTCAAGCCACCCCAGCTGGCTGAAAATCGCTGTGCTGCGTGATCAAAACGGCACTATCCAGAACTATGTGGCGAATTTCACCGATATCCATGCCAATCACGAGGCTGCCGACCGACTGGCTTACCTGGCCTATCACGACCCGCTGACCAACCTGCCCAACCGCTTGGCGTTCGAGTCGCAACTGGGCCAGGCACTGCGCATCTGTGAGCGGGAAAATCACCAGTTGGCGTTGATGCTGATTGACCTCGATAATTTCAAAAATATCAACGACACCCTGGGCCATCATGTCGGTGATGAGTTGTTGCAGAAAGTGGCGTTGCGCCTGAGCGAGTGCGTCCGTTCGAGCGACCTTGTCGCGCGACTGGGCGGCGACGAATTTGTGGTCGTGCTCCCGGAAATTGAATCGCCGCTGACTGCCGCACGGGTGGCCAGCAAGATTCAAAGCAATCTGGCCGACAGCTACCAAATCGGGGATCACGTCCTGTACGCCACACCCAGCATCGGCATCAGTCTCTACCCGTTCGATGGCAACGACCCAGGCACCATGCTGCGCAATGCCGACACGGCGATGTACCACGCAAAAAGTGCCGGTCGCAACAATCATCAGTTCTATACCGCCCGCATGAATGAGGCGGCGGGCGAACGCCTGCAGATGGAAAATGAGCTTCGACAGGCGGTTTCGTCCATTTCGCCGAGTAACTGCGAATTTTCGCTCAACTTCCAGCCACAGATCGAGACCGTATCCGGCCGCGTTCTGGGCCTGGAAGCGCTATTACGCTGGAACAACCCAAAACTCGGCCTGATCTCGCCAGCGCGCTTCATCGCCATCGCCGAGGAAACCGGTTTGATTCAACCCCTTGGTGATTGGGTCATCTGGGAAACCTGTCGCCAGATTCGCAACATGAAACAGTGTGGAATCGCCGGGATTCGTGTCGCCATCAATATTTCAGCCCAGCAGGTACGTCACGACAATCTTGTGTTGCTCGTGCGCGGCGCCCTCGCCTGTTACGACCTGTCACCTGACGATATTGAGCTGGAAGTGACCGAGAGCACGGCGATGCAACACCCGGAAACAACGCTCTCCATCCTCGATCAGTTGTCTGCCATGGGCATCAAACTGGCCATCGACGATTTCGGGACCGGCTACTCGTCACTCGCCTACCTCAAGCACCTGCCGATTCAGCGCCTGAAGCTTGACCGCTCGTTTGTCACGGACATCGAAACCGACCCCAACGACGCCGCCATCTGTGCGGCCACGATCGCCCTGGGCCACAGCCTGGGGCTGGAGTTGGTGGCTGAAGGCGTGGAAACCGAGGCACAGCGGGACTTTCTGGCACGGCTCGGCTGCGACATGTTGCAGGGCTACCTGTACAGCAAACCGATGCCGTTCGATGAAACCATCGCCTACCTGAAGGCTTACCAGGCGTCTCATACCTGAGCGCTGACTAGCGGATGACCTTGCGCCATTCGGCTTCGAAGTAGCGCACCAGCACCTGATTGTTCAACTGATTGACCTCGGCCGGCACGCGCGCCATGTCGCCCGGAAACCGGAACAGCCCGGGCAGGATTTCAGATGTCAAAAATCGTGTTTTTTCCGGGTTGACCGTGGGAATCGAGAAATCCTGCCGACCGGCAATGATGTAACCCCATTCACCAAACGACGGCACCAGCGCGTGATACGGCGCCGTCTTGAAACCGACGCTTTCCAGGGTTGTCACCACGCACCAGTACGATTGCCGGGCATACAGCGGCGAGGTCGATTGCACGACGAGCAAGCCTCGTGCTGACAGGCGTTTTTCCAGCAGGCGATAGAAGGCCGAGGTGTACAACTTGCCCAGCGAAAAATTGGTCGGATCGGGAAAATCGATGACGATGAAATCGTAGTAATCGCGGTTTTCTTCCAGCCATTGCAGCGCATCCGCGTTGACCACCCGGACACTGGGCGAGGTCAGCGATCCCTGGTTCAGTGCCACCAACGCGGGCGCCGTTGAAAACAGCGACGTCATCGCGGGATCGAGATCGACCAGCGTCACCGACTCGACATTCGGGTACTTGAGAATTTCACGGACTGCCAGCCCGTCGCCGCCCCCCAGCACCAGCACACGTTTGGCGCCGGGCAGACTGGCCAGCCCGGGATGCACCAGCGCTTCGTGGTAGCGGTATTCGTCATGCGATGAAAACTGCAGATTATTATTGATGAACAAGCGCAAATCGTCATGCCAGCGCGTGACCACGAGACGCTGATAGGGCGTGGTTTCGGCGTAGATGATGTCATCGGCGTAGAGATGCGCTTCGGCCATGCCAGTCAGTTGCCCCGCCCCCGCAAACCCGGCTGCCAGCAGAGAAAAAACAGTCCAGCTTTGCACCGCCAGCCAGCGCCTGGACGGCAGTTGATCGCGAAACAGATGCAAGGCCCACAGCGCGACAGCAACATTGAGCACGCCAAACAACAAACCCGTGCGCACCATGCCAATCTGCGGCGCCAGCACCAGCGGGAAAAGGATGGACACCACCAGCGCACCGAGATAATCGAACGTGAGCACTTGCGACACCAGATCCTTGAAAGCCAGCTCGCGCTTCAGGATGCGCATGACCAGCGGGATTTCCAGCCCGACCAGCACGCCGACCCCGAACACGGCCAGATAAAGGAGCAGCTTGAATGGCCCCGACAGCCAGGCAAAAATGAGAAACAGGCCGATGGCCGAAAACCCACCCAACAATCCGACCATCAACTCGATCTGGATGAAGCGTCCGATCAAGTCACGCGTGATGTACTTCGACAGCCATGAACCGGCCCCCATGGCGAACAGGTAAGTGCCGATCACCGTCGAAAACTGCATCACCGAATCGCCGAGCAAATATGAAGACAACGCACCGGCGATCAACTCGTAGGCCAGCCCGCACGAGGCGATGACAAAGACGGAAAAAAGGAGGGCATGGCGCATGGGCAACGATGCTAACCCGAAATTGCGGGAACGGTGCGGCATGGCCGCGGTCAGACCGGTATCCACATTTCATTTTCAGGCAAAATTTCGTGTTGACCGCAGAACACCCCGCCACACGCCTCCCCGCCCTACTTTTTGCTGTCGCACTCTCCTTTGCGCAGCCGAGTCAGGCCACCGAATACAGCATTGACCCCTCACACACCTACGCCAGCTTCGAAATCGACCACCTCGGCTTTTCGACACAGCGCGGCCAGTTCAACCAGAGCAGCGGCACTGTCGAATTTGACCCGGACGCCAAAACCGGCCGCATTGACATCACCATCGACACCGCCTCGCTCGATACCGGCTTCGCCCTGCGCGACGAGGTCTTGCGCAGCGACACCTGGTTCAACGCCAAGGACTTCCCGAAAATCCTCTTTCGCAGTCAGTCCCTGGTTTTCACCGACCACACGCTGAGCGCGGTCGAGGGCACGCTGACCATGCTCGGCGAAGCCCGCCCGATGCGCCTGGAAATAAACCGCTTCAAATGCGGCTTCAATCTCGCCAAACGCAAGCAAGGCTGTGGCGCTGACGCCGTCGGTGTACTGCGCCGCTCAGAATTTGGCCTCAACAACGGCCTGCCTTTCATCGGTGACGAAGTCCGCCTGCGCATTCAAGTCGAAGCCTATCTACCCTGAACACCCGCTACTCCAACTGCCCGGTACCTCACTAAAGTCATGTGCCGGCGCCCTGTTTCTGCGAAAATAACCCCCCTTTTGCTGTTCCCGGATTCCACCCATGCCCCCCCATCCCACCATTGCCAGCACCGCCGAGATCGTCAACGAACTCAAGGCCGGCCGCATGGTCATTCTGGTCGATGAAGAAGACCGCGAAAACGAAGGCGACCTCGTCATGGCCGCCGAGCACATCACGCCCGAAGCGATCAATTTCATGGCCAAGCATGGCCGCGGCCTGATTTGCCTGACGCTGACCGAAGCCCGCTGCAAGAAGCTCGGCCTCGTCCAGATGGCCAAGAACAACAAGGCTCAGTACGGCACCGCCTTCACGGTCTCCATCGAAGCGGCCGAAGGCGTCACCACCGGCATTTCCGCCGCCGACCGCGCGCGCACCATCCAGGTTGCCGTCGCCCGGGCATCGACCGCCGACGACATCGTGCAGCCCGGGCACGTCTTCCCGATTACCGCCCGCGAAGGCGGCGTCCTGGTCCGCGCCGGCCACACCGAAGCCGGCTGCGACCTCGCCGGCATGGCTGGACTGGAGCCATCCTCCGTCATCTGCGAAATCATGAATGACGATGGCACCATGGCCCGCCTGCCGGAACTGATGGAATTCGCTGCCGAGCACGGCCTGAAGATCGGCACCATCGCCGACCTCATCCACTATCGCGCCTCGTCCGAAACACTGGTCGAACGCGTCAACAGCAAGACCATCAGCACCGCCCACGGCGAGTTTGCCATGCATGCCTATGTCGATCAGGCCAGTGGCGCCACCCATCTGGCGCTGGTCAAGGGCAGCATCCCGGCCGGCGGCGAAACGCTGGTCCGCGTTCATGAGCCGCTCTCAGTGCTCGATTTCCTCGACCCGGCCAGCAAACGCCAGTCCTTCTCCATCGAAGAAGCCCAGGCCGCCATGGACAAATTCGGCCACGGCGTCATCGTGCTGATGCACCGCCCGGAAGACGGGGAGGCCCTGCTTGCCCGCCTCACCGGCACCGCCCCCAGCGCCCCGACGAAATGGGATCCGCGTACCTACGGCATCGGCGCCCAGATCCTGCGCGATCTCGGCGTCAGCAAAATGCGCCTGCTTGCCAGCCCACGCAAGATGCCCTCCATGACCGGCTTCGGCCTCGAAGTCACCGGTTTCGTCACCTCACCCGCGGAGCTCTGAGCCATGTCCCGTTTCGACAATATCTTTGAATACGACAACAACCTGAACGGCGCCGGCCTCAAGGTCGGCATCGTGATGGCGCGCTTCAACCTGCCGATCTGCGAAGCCCTGCTTTCGTCCTGCGTGGCCGAACTCAAGCGCCTCGGTGTCGCCGATGCCGACATGAGCATCGCCAACGTGCCCGGCGCGCTGGAGGTTCCACTGGTGCTGCAAACCATGGCGCAGAGCGGCTGCTTCGACGCCCTGGTGGCCCTGGGCGCGGTCATTCGCGGCGACACCTATCACTTCGAAGTCGTCTCCAATGACGCTTGCCGCGCCATCATGGAAGTCCAGCTCGATACCGGCATCCCGATCGCCAACGGCATCCTGACCTGCGATACCGACGAGCAGGCCGAAATCCGCACCCAACCCAAGGGCAGCGACTGCGCCCAGGCCGCCGTCGAAATGGCCAATCTCCAGAAAGCGCTTATCCAATGACCACCTTCCTCAGCGACAGCGAACATCCGCACGACGTCCAGGCGCCGCCCAAGTCGGCCCGCCGCCGCTCTCGCGAATTTGTCGTGCAAGGCCTCTACCAGTGGCGCGTCGGCGGTGCCGACGAAGCCTCCATCGAAGCCTACGCCCCGGAAATGGAAGGCTTCGCCAAGGCTGACCGCGAATTCTTCGTCGGCACGCTGCGCGGCGTCATCGGCCAGAAAGACAAGCTGGTCGAGCACATTACCGCCCACATCGACCGCCCGTTTGCCGAACTGTCGCCGGTTGAAGCCTGCATCCTGATGCTCGGCAGCTTCGAGCTGATCAACTACGTCGAAACCCCCTACCGCGTGATCATCAACGAAGCCATCGAGCTGACCAAATCCTTCGGCGGCATCGACGGCCACAAGTACGTCAACGGCGTGCTCGACAAGGTCGCCGGCATCGTGCGTGCCGACGAGGTTGCTGCCCGCAAGCAAGGCAAGTAAGCGAATGCCCGGCGAGTTCGATCTAATCAACAAGTACTTCGCCCGGCCCACACCCTCGGCCATCCTCGGCCCCGGCGATGACTGCGCACTGGTTCAGCCGACGCCGGGCAAGCAACTGGCCGTCACCACCGACATGCTGGTGTCCGGCACGCATTTCCTGCCCGATACTGATCCCCGAAACCTCGGCTGGAAAGCGCTGGCGGTCAATCTCTCCGACCTCGCCGCAATGGGCGCCCAGCCGCGCTGGGTCACGCTGGCCGGCGCCCTGCCGGCGGTCGACGAGCCATGGATCGCCCAGTTCGCCGAAGGCTTCTTTGCCTGCGCCGCTGAATACGGCGTCGATGTCATCGGCGGCGACACGACCAAAGGTCCGCTTAACGTGTGCATCACCGCCATGGGCGAAGTCGAACCCGGCCACGCCCTGCGCCGTAACGGCGCCAAGGTCGGCGACCAGATCTGGGTGTCCGGCCGCCCGGGCCTGGCCAGCCTCGGCCTCGCCTACCTGCAAGGCAAGATCAAGCTGCCCGAACCGTGGCCGCGCCTGTGTGTGGGTGCTTTGGAAAAGCCACGCCCGCGCATCGCCCTCGGCCGCGCGCTGAATGGCATTGCCTCCGCCGCCATCGACGTCTCCGACGGTTTGCTGGCCGACCTCGGCCACATCGCCGAACGTTCAGCCTGTGCCGCCGCCGTCAAACTTGTCCAGTTGCCGCATTTGCCAAAAGGCGAAAGCTACGACGCCGCCTTGCGCCGCATCGCCCTCGAATGCCAGCTCACCGGCGGCGACGATTACGAACTGTGCTTCACCGCCTCCGGCACGCAAAGCCTGGCCATCGCGCACATCGCGGCGACACTGGAACTGCCGCTGTGGAACATCGGCGAGATGGTGGCCGGCAGCGGTGACGTCACCGTCTTTGATCCGGACGGCAAGCCAGTCGAATTCGCCAGCAAAGGCTACGACCATTTTGGCCAAACCGCCTAGCGTTCGCTTCCTGCTCGCCCATCCGGCGCATTTTTTTGCGCTGGGTTGCGGCAGCGGCCTGGCCCCGAAGGCACCGGGCACGTTCGGCACACTGTTCGCGTGGCTGACCTTTGCCCTCTTCCACCCATATTTTTCCGATTTTGGCCTTTTATTCCTGTTGACCGCAGCCTACCTCGGCGGCATCTGGTTCATCGACGTGACCGGCCGGGCCATGGGCGACCCTGATCACGGCAGCATCGTCTGGGATGAAATCGTGCCCTTCTGGCTGATCCTGCTCATGACGCCGACAACGTTCTTGTGGCAACTGGCGGCCTTCGCGCTGTTCCGCTATTTCGACATCACCAAGCCGCAACCGGCCCGCTATTTTGACGAGCACGTCAAAAATGGCTTCGGGGTGATGGCCGACGACCTTGTTGCGGCCGGGTACACTTTGCTCTGCCTCGCCCTGCTGAAGATCGTTTTCGCCTGACGACACTGCCGCACAGGCATAGAATATTGGGGTTCCTAACGCTTGGAGCTTCATCATGAGTCACAAGCATGACCACCTGATGCGCAGCATCTTCCAGGACCCGCTACCGGCCAATATCCACTGGCGCGAAATCGAATCGCTGCTCAAACATTTGGGCGCCGACATCGAACCGTCGCATGGCGCCCGCTTCAAGATCACCCTGAACAAGGTCGAAGCCTTCCTGCACCATCCGCACAACAGCAGCACCTGCAGCAAGACCGACATCAAGGCGATTCGCGAGATGCTCAGCCACGCCGGCATTACGCTGTCGGCCTATGAGGCAGGAAACACCTGACGCCGCCAGGCGGCCCCGGAGATGCAAGACGCCTGGATGATCGGTCACGTGCCAGGCGAAACCGCCGGCTGCCATCCATTTTTCGAATTTGCCGATTTTTCCCGGTTGACCGCAACATAAATTGAATGGGAGCGCACCGCTGCGGTAAGCTGCGCACAATTTTTCGCAGTCCAACCTTGGCCTTTGCCGATGAATCTTGATGGCCTGACCAGCGGGCAAGATCGCCCGACCGACTTTCTGAACGCCTGCATCCTGATCGTCGAGCGCGATGATGCCAGCGCTGAAATCATGCTCCACTTCCTGCGCTCGGCGGGCTACCGGAACGCCCTGTCCATCGTCGGTTCCGGCTCTGTCCTCGATCTGCTGTACGAACTGGATATCGACCTTGTACTCATCGACAACGAGGTTCTGGTCAACATCGACGGCACGGACATTCTTGAACAGATCAGGAACAACGCCGTCCACCGGCATCTGCCGGTCATCGTCCTCACCGCTGACAACAGTCGCGCACTTCGCCTGCGCGTCCTAGGCCAGGGCGCCAATGACATCCTGAACAAGCCGGTTGATGCAGGCGAAATGAAATTGCGCCTGCAAAACACGCTGGCCGCCAAAGCCTACCGCGACCTCGTCGTCTATCACGACGATCTGACCGGCCTGCCCAACCGCGAACGCTATACCGACCGCCTGGAATGGGCAATCCGATATTCGCAGCGTTACAACATCCTCGGCGCCGTGCTCCACATCGACCTCGACCGCTTCAAGAAAGTCGTCGAAGCCCTGGGTTGGGCCAACGGGGACCGGTTGCTGCGTGCTGTCGCAAAAAATCTCGGCACCTGCGTACGCGACACCGACATTGTCGCCCGCCAGGATGTCCGTGAACAGTCGATCATGCTCTCTCGCCTGGCCGGCAACGAATTCACCGTTCTGCTCTGTGGCATAGACCGCCCGGACAGTGCCGCCATTGTGGCCCAACGCATCCTCGACATGGTGAAGACCCCGTTTACCACCGGCGGTCACGAACTGATCTCTACCTGCTCGATCGGGATTTCCGTTTTCCCGATCGACGGCAAGACCAGCAACGAAATCATCTCCGCCGCCAACAACGCCATGCACGACGTCAAGCGGGCCGGTGGCGATGGTTTCCGCTTCTTCTCGCAAAAATTCAACGAGCGCGCCATACACCGGCTCAATCTTGAAGCCGATCTTCGCCATGCCCTGGATGACGATCAATTTCACCTCGCCTACCAGCCCAAGGTCGATATCGCATCCGGCAAGATTTGCGGTGCCGAAGCGCTGCTCCGCTGGCAACATCCTGAGCGCGGCTTGGTCAGCCCGGCCGAGTTCATCCCGGTGGCCGAAGAATCCGGCCTGATCAACCGGATCGGTGACCGGGTATTGACGATCGCCAGCCGCCAGATCCGCCGCTGGCTGGATGCCGGCATCCAGCCACCCCGCATCGCCATCAATATCTCGTCGCCGCAGTTCAGCCAGAAGAATTTCGTCGATGAACTCTCTGCCACACTGGCCCGCCACGGCATCGATGGCCAGCGCATCTGCGTCGAGATCACCGAAAGCGTGATCATGGACAACATCAACAACCATTTGAGCACACTGGAAACCTTGCGCTCGCTGGGGATCGAACTCGCCGTGGATGACTTTGGCACTGGCTATTCCTCACTCGCCTACCTGAAGCGCCTGCCACTGCACGAACTGAAAATTGATCGCTCATTTCTCACCGGCATCCATAGCGACGACCACAGCGCCGCCATCGTGACCGCCATCGTCTCGATGGGCCACCAACTGGGACTGAAGATCGTGGCCGAAGGTGTCGAAACCCGCCAACAACTCGATTTTTTGATCGCCCACCATTGCGACACCTGCCAGGGATTCCTTTTCAGCCCGGCAGTCGCCCCCGATGAATTTGCTGCCCTGCTGGCCAATGGCGTTGCGATGAATGATGAATGGCCGATATACTCGACCGGCGTTGCTGGCCAGTCGTAAACTCACCCTAAAACCGCCATGTGCACCGAGAGATACAGCGTGAAAATTTGCGTCGGCCGAAAGATTCGCCGCAGCCTGTCCACATGAACGATACCCCCACCGCCACCCTGCAGCGCTGGCTTCGCGACTACTGTAACCAGTCTGCCGTCATTACCGGCAGCGTCGTCGTCGCCGCCACCCTGCATGGCGAAAATATCCGCATCCTGGCCGAATGGCCCGAGCGCAGCGATATCAACCAACCGTTGATCGATGCATCCACCATCTCCCTCAAACGAAAACTCGAAGACATCGTGGTGCCCCCCGTGATGCTCAGCGACCAGGGACCACAGCGCATTGTCCAGATACTGCTGGGCGATGACGGCACCCCCAGTGTCCTGGCACTCGGCCTCAAGAGCAGCAATGACAACGTCGCCCTGGGTTACCTCAACGACTTGCGCAGCCTGAAAAGCACGCTGGACAAACTACTGCACGCACCAAACAATCTCAGTAGCGGACCAGCGGCCACCCTGCTCGGCCTGCAGTCAGCGCTGCTCGGCAAGGAAACCCTGGAATCCGCAGCGCTTGCGTTCGTCAACGAGTTGGCCGGCACCTTCCGGTTCGACCGCGTCAGCCTCGGCTTTCTTGAAGATGACCACATCCGGATTGGTGCCATGTCGCACAATGCCACCTTTGAACACAAGCAGGCATTGCTGCGCAGCTTGGCCGCGGCGATGGAAGAAGCCGCCGACCAGGGTGCCACCCTGACCCAGCCGCCACGCCCCGATGACCCCCCTTATATCCTGCTCGCCCATGCCGAATTTGCGGCCCGCGCGGGTACCAGCCTGTGTTCGCTGCCGTTGGTGAACGAGGGACGCGTGATCGGCATCCTGACGCTGGAGCGCCTCGGCGCCCTGCCCCCCGGCCGCAATGAAGTCACCCAATGCGAACATCTGGCGGCCCTGGCAGCGCCGATTATCACGCTGCGTCGTCAGGCCGAGCGTTCGCTGATGCAACGCCTGTCTGAACACCTGACTCAGCTCCGACACACCCTGCGCACCGGTGAATCCCGACTGTCCCGGATGACCCTGACCGGCATTGCGCTGGCCCTGCTTGCCTTGTTGCTGATACCGCTGCCTTATCAGGTAACCGCCGGCGCCCGCATTGAAGGCGCAGAACAACACGTTCTGGTGGCCCCCACCGATGGCTTCCTGAAAGAAGCCAACGTACGGCCAGGAGATGTGGTGAAGGCCGGTCAGACGCTCGCGCAGATGGCCGACCAGGATTTACGTCTGGAAGAAAGCAAGTGGCAGGCCGAATTTACCCAACACGAAAACGCCTACATCGCCGCCATGGCCCGGGCCGACCGTGCCGCGTTTTCCGTCAGCCGCGCCAAGGCCAACGAAGCGTCGGCCCAGCTCGACCTGGTGCGCAGCCAGCTGGCCCGGATGCGCATCGTCGCGCCCAGTGATGGCATCATCGTCCAGGGCGATCTGACCCAATCGCTGGGCTCTCCTTTACGGCGGGGCGACACGCTGCTGACGCTCGCTCCGCAGGGGCGCCATCGCCTGGTGTTGGACGTCGATGAACGCGACATCGGCGACATCGTCGCCGGCCGCCAAGGCAATCTCGCACTGACTGCGTTGCCCGGCGAGGCGCTGAGCTTCTCGGTCGAGCGTATCGTCCCGGTCGCCATCAGTCGCGATGGCAACAACCTGTTCGAAGTCGAGTCCAAACTGACTGAAGACCTACCCAGCCTGCGCCCGGGCATGCTCGGCATAGCCCGGGTCGATGCCGACAAGCGCTCATTGCTCTGGCGCTTCGGTCATCGCGGCATCGACTGGTTGCGCCTGCAATTGTTCGGCTGGGGACTATAGGTCGTGACCGCGACGCTGTTCAGCGCGCGCTGGTATCGTGTCGCCGACCTCAAGCCACGCCTGCGCCCGCAAGTCCGCATCCAGCGCAAGCGCTGGCGCGACCAGCGCTGGTTCGTGCTGACCGATGAAGCCACCGGCCGCCATCACCGGATCAATGATGCCGCTTACCACTTCATCGGCCGCTGCAACGGGCTGCGCAACGTGCAGCAGGTCTGGGATGGCGTGCTTCAGATGCATGCCGATGACGCCTCGACGCAGGATGAAGTGGTTGATCTGCTGGTCAGCCTGAACGAAGCCGAACTCATCCAGTTTGACCGAACCCCCGATATCGACAGCCTGTTCCAGCGCCGCGACGCATCTCGGCAGCGACGCCTGCGCAGCCTCGTGAACCCGCTTGCCTTCCGGCTGCCGCTGGGCGACCCGAATGCACTCCTGGCGCGACTCGACGGTTTTGGGAAGCTGCTGTTCCAGCCCATCACCTTCTGGCTCTGGCTGCTGGTCATCACGTTCGCCACCTTGGCCGCTGGCGGCGAGTGGCACGAACTTTTCGCCTTCGGGGCGATCCGACTTCACTCGCCCGCCTATCTGGGCCTGCTCTGGCTGACTTTTCCCTTCATCAAAGCGCTGCATGAAATCGGGCATGGGCTGGCCGTTCGCCGCTGGGGCGGAGAGGTCCACGAAGCAGGCGTGGCGATGCTTGTCCTGATGCCGGCACCCTATATCGACGCCTCGGCGGCCTCTGGCTTTCTCGGCCGCCAGCAGCGTGCGCTGGTCAGCGCCGCCGGCATCATGATCGAACTGCTCATCGCGGCCGTCGGCCTGCTGATCTGGTCGCAGCTCAGTGGTGAAACCCTGCGCGATATCGGCTTCGCCCTGTTTTTTATCGGCAGCCTGTCGACCCTGCTTTTCAACGGCAATCCCCTGCTCCGCTTCGATGGCTACTACGTCCTCAGCGATGTCTTCGACCTGCCCAATCTCGCCGCTCGCAGCCACGCCTACTGGCGCCACTTGTTGCACCGCCACCTGCTGCGCCTGCCATCGGAAACGCCTCAGATGGGGCGTGGCGAACGCAAATGGCTAGTGGCCTACGCGCCGCTGTCCCTCGCCTACCGGCTGCTGATCACGCTGACCATTCTGTTCTGGCTGGCCGGACTCTGGCTCTTCGCCGCCGGACTGGCCGCCCTCTACTTTGCCGCGACGATGATCGTGCTGCCGCTATGGCGCGGGGTCACGCAATCGCTCGCCTGCGCTACGCCGGGTGACGAAATGGCGCGAACACGCCGCCGGCTGCTCGCCTGGCTGGTGGTTCCGGCCGTGCTGATCTGTGCACTGCCCCTGCCGTACAGCACCGTGGCCCCCGGTATTGTCTGGCTACAGGACAAGGCGCAGGTTCGCCCCGAGGTGGATGGATTCGTCAGTGAACTGCCGATCAGAGATGGCAGCCAGGTGCACCGTGGCGACCTGATCGCACGCCTCGACAATCCCGAGCTGCGAGCCCAACAGGACAAACTGGAAAGCCGCCTGATCGGCCTGCAGGCCGAACGCTATCGCCTTCTTCTCAGGGACCCCGAGGGCGCCCAGAATCAGGCCGAGGTTATCGAGAAGACCGAAGCCGAACTGGCCCGCGCCCAAGCCAAGCTTGGCGACCTGGACATCCGTGCCCAAGTCGATGGGCGACTGGTGATGCCCCGGCAAGCTGACCTGCCCGGTCGTTTCATTCGCAACGGCGAGGCCATGGGCTATGTGCTGGCCGATGGCCTCGCGGTCATTCGGGCGGCCGTGCCGGAGAAAGACATCGCGCTCGTCCAGCAGCACACCCGCTCGGCCGAGGTGCGTCTGCCCGAAATGCCCGGCCGTTCACTGGCGGCCAACATCCAGGCCGACACCCCGGCTGCCAGCCGGGAATTACCCAGCGCGGCGCTCGGCGACCGTGGCGGCGGCCCTTATCTGACCGACCCCCGGGACGAGAATGGCCGGCGTTTGCAAGAACCTGTCTTTCTGGTCGACCTGAAGCTGACCGACACCGAACTGACGCATGTCGGTGAGCGGGCCCGGGTACGTTTCGACCATGGCTATGCGCCACTGGCGACGCAGCTGTATCGCCGGGTCGCGCAGGTTTTTCTCAAACAATTCAGCGGCGCCCAAGCGATCACTCCCCAACCTGCCCGATGACGAGAAATCCGCCCCTGCCAGTCCCCGGACCGGTCTGGGGACCTTACCCGGAGAATCGCCGGCCCTGGTCCGAGCTGCCGCGTCTGGAGCGCTGGCTGCAACAACTGGCCGCACCCTTGAGCCAGGGTCGGCGCGAAGCGGCCTTTCCCCAATTTGTGTCCAGGGTTCGGCAATGTGAAGCGCCGCTTCATGGGCTGGATGATGCAATGCTCAGCGCGCAGATACGCCAGATCCGCCTGCGCCTGCGCAACTCCGAACTGCCGGAATCCCTGCTGGCCGAAGCCTTGGCGATCGTCGGTGAAACCTGCCAGCGTACCCTGGGGCGCCGCCCGTTTGACGTGCAACTGATCGGTGCCCGCATCGTGCTCGCTGGCGGCCTGGCTGAAATGGCCACCGGCGAAGGCAAGACGCTGACTGTCGCCCTGGCTGCGGCCTGCGGTGCGCTCGCCGGCATGCCGGTCCATGTGATGACAGTCAACGATTATCTGGTCGGCCGAGATGCCGAAGCGCTTGGTCCGTTCTACCGCAGGTTAGGCTTGTCCGTTGCCACCATCAGCGCGGCCGCAACCCTCGCCGAGCGCAGCGCTGCCTACACCGCCGACATCGTGTATGCGACGGCCAAGGAGCTGGTTTTCGACAGTTTGCGAGACCGCCTGGCAGCGGGCGCCGACGGTCTGCGCTGGCATACCGACCACCTGCTCGGCAAAGATCGGCCGACGGCCCTGCGCGGCTTTTGCCTGGGCATCATCGACGAAGCTGACAGCATCCTGATCGACGAAGCCCGTGTTCCGCTAATTTTGTCGGATGCTGCGGTCAACCCGGAAAAAGACGCTTTTTTCAAAGAATCGCTGGCCCTGGCCCGCGGACTCAAACCCGGCGCAGACTTCGTGATGGATGCCCGGGCAGAGCAAGCCCTGCTCACGACTCACGGCAAGACACGCATCGAAAAGGGTACCGGCTGGCTGAGCCGCCCCTGGCACAACCGCGCCCATCGCGAATCGATGGTGACCACGGCCCTTGTTGCGCTCCACGCCCTGCAGCGCGACCGGGATTACCTGGTCGCCGACGACGCGGTGCACATCATCGACCCTAACACCGGGCGCACGGCACCTGGCCGCGCCTGGTCACAGGGACTGCACCAACTGGTTGAACTGAAGGAAGGATGCACCCCCACGCTACCGGCGGCGCCGCTGACCGCCACCAGTTTTCAACGCTTCTTCCCGCGCTATGTTCGTCTCGGCGGATTAAGCGGCACCCTGCACGAAGCACGGCGCGAGCTGTTCGCCACCTATGGGCTGGCCGTTTGCCGCGTCCCGCTGCGTCGACCATCGGCTCGCATCACACTGCCGCCGCGCCTGTTTGCCGACCACGCCAACCTGTGGCCAGCCGTTTGTTTGCGCATCCGGGAAATGATCGAAGCCGGTAGACCGGTGCTGATCGGCACGGAGTCGGTGCTCGATTCCGAAGCGCTCGCCCGTCATTTGCAGTCGGCCGGCATCGCACACGCGCTTCTCAACGCACGCAACGACCGCGAGGAGGCCGCCATCGTCGCTCACGCCGGCAAAGCCGGGCGCGTCACGGTGGCCACCAACATGGCCGGACGCGGCACTGATATTCTGCTGGCGCCCGATGTGGCCGAGCGTGGCGGATTGCACATCATCAATTGCCAACTCAACGATGCGCGTCGTATTGACCGGCAGTTGATCGGGCGATGCGCCCGGCAAGGCGATCCGGGCAGCGTTGAAACCTGGCTGTCGCTCGACAGCCGACTACTGCGCAGCACCCTGCCCGCCGGATGGCGACATTGGCTGGCCAAACGCTGCCCGATCAAGTCACCGCGTCTGCTGGCTGTGCTCTTTGGCTGGCCACAACGCGCCCGCGAGCGTCACGATGCCCTGTTGCGCCGACGACTGCTCGCGCAGACAAAACGGCAAAATCGACAACTGGCTTTTTCCGCCACGCGAGAATGAACGACGATGATTGATCCACTGATGGACAGGTAAACTCAAGGAAGCCCGGCTTTTGCCGTAGACAGGAAAGGACTCAGCTTGCGCGTCCATACTCTGTTAAATATGTCTTAATTCGGAAATATTCGACCACCCTCACCGCCTGCTTCGTTGAAAATGGCCTAAGTCACGTCAAGCAGAATGAAAGCTACACCATGATTTCGCCACTGGACCACCTGCTTCGCCGAGCGCTGCCGCTTTTCAGCCTGCTCGCCGTCGTCGCCGGCAGTGCTCAGGCAGCCCAGCCACTGGGCTGCCTGATCGAGGCAGAGCGGACTGCCGACATCGGCAGTCAAGTCGTGGGCATCATCGAATCCATCGCCGTCGAGCGCGGCGACATGGTCAAAAAAGGTCAGGTTCTGGCCATCCTCAAAGCGCAATCCGAACGCGCCGCGGTTGCCCTCGCCAAGGCCCGGCAGGAAGCCGAAGGCGAAGTCCATGCCGCCGAAGCGGCCGCCCGATTTTCGGCCCAGCAACTGGCCCGCAACGAAGACCTGTTCAAGCGAAACTTCATTTCACATAATGCCCTCGACCAAAGTCGCGCCGATGCCGAAGTGACCCGCCAGAAGCTGGCGCAGGCGCGTGAAAACCGCCGCGTCGCCAGCAATGAAGTGGAGTACTCGCGCGCCCTGCTGAGTCAGCGTTCCATCATCAGTCCCTTTGACGGCGTCGTGACCGAACGCTACCTGGCGCCGGGCGAGCGTGTCGAAGAAAAAGCAATCCTGCGCGTCGCTCAAATTGACCCCCTGCGCGTTCAGGTCGTCGTCCCCATCAGCCTTTATGGCCAGATATCCACCGGCGACAGCGCCACGATCCAGCCTGAACTGCCTGGCGCAAGCAGCGTCCGCGCCCAGGTTACGCGGGTCGACAAGGTCATCGACCCGGCCAGCAATACCTTCCGCACCCTGCTCCGCATCGATAACCCGACGCATGCGCTACCCGCCGGCCTGCGCTGCAAGGTCGATTTCCCGAAGACCACCGCGAGTACGCCCCCCCCCACCACTCGCGGCAGCCCAACCCGCGACCGCGACGGTCAACCCGAAAAAAGCGCCCAAATCCGACATCTCCATCCCTGCCGTTGCACCCAGCGAGGCAAGCCCAAAACCGGTCGTCAAACCGGCCCAGGCAGCCAACCAGCCTCGCGCAAGTTTTGCCGGCGAGGCGGCGAGCGAAGCCGTCACTGAACTCGTCGAACAATGGCGCCAGGCCTGGGAAAGCAAGCAAGTCGAGCGCTATCTCGCCTTTTATGCCGACACCTTCCGGCCCACGCATCATCCCAGTCGTGCAGCCTGGGCCGAGGAACGCCAGCAGCGACTGACGCGACCCGAACCCATCACGCTGAGCATCGAGCAGTTGCAAACCACGACGACCCCTCATGAGGTCAAGGTCACGTTCGAGCAGCACTACCAAGCGGGTGATTTCAGCGAAACTGTCCGCAAGGCACTGATCTGGCGCAAGCAAGCCGGGCGCTGGCTTATTGTTCAGGAGCGTACACTGCTGTGAGCGATGGAGAGCGACGCGCCTCAAAGCCGCTCGCCTTGAACAACGGCGAGTACGGGACAGTCCGGCGGACGCGGAACTTGCCATGAATCGGCGCTATCGGCCGGTTCTCGAGGAACTGGAACCCCGCATCCTCTTCTCGGCCGACCTCGCCGCGCTGACCGGCGCTCATCTGCTCGATACAGCCGACGTCCGCCCGATCGCCCCGACCAACAGCACAAACCTCGCCAATTCGGTTGAAAGCGGCCTGGTCCTGGCGGCCCGACACGAAGTCGTCTTCGTCGACACCAGCGTCGATGACTGGGAAACACTCGTCGGCGATATTGACACTGCCTCAGGCAAAAACACCCTCGATGTCGTACTGATCGACGCCCGCCGCGATGGCATCGACCAGATCAGCACGGCGCTGGCCGATCGTCAAGCCATCGATGCCATCCATATCATCTCGCACGGCAGCGATGGCATGCTGCAATTGGGAACGACCCAACTTGACAGTACAACGCTGTCCGCTCGCGCCAATCAGATACAAGGCTGGGAACGCGCCCTCAGTAGCGAAGCCGATATCCTGCTCTACGGCTGCGACGTCGCCAGGACGGCTGACGGGCAAGCCTTCGTTGCCCGCCTGGGAACGCTCACCGGCACCGACGTTGCGGCAAGCTCGGACAAGACAGGTAATGCCGTGCAGGGCGGCAACTGGCAATTCGAGTACAAAGTTGGCAGCATTGAAACACAGAGCGTCGCCGGCGCCACCGAACCCACACAGTGGTCCGGCACGCTGGCCATCACCAGCAATGGCACGGTCACCTCCACCCAGACAACCAGTGCCACCAGCCTCACCTGGTCCCACACCGTCAGCGCCGGGAGCAATCGGGTACTGGTGGTCGAGCTCGCCATCGATGGACTGGGTGCACCGGCCTCATCCGTCACCTACGGTGGCGTCGCGCTTACCCAGATCGGTCGCGGCACGGGCAACCATGCCGTCGAACTCTGGGCACTGATCAACCCTACTGTCGGGACGGCCAACGTGGTCGCAACGTTTTCCGGGTCAACCGCGGCCGCCGGTGGCGCCAGCACCTTCAACGGCGTAGCCCAGACCATAGGCACGGCATTCGGGACTTTCGTCAGCGCAACGGGGACCGGCACCACCGCTTCAGTGACGGCATCCAGCGCCGCCGGCGAACAGGTCATAGACGTTTTATATTGGAGAAACAGCCCAGCCACCAGTGCGACCCTCGGAGCAGGGCAAACCGCAAACTGGTCGCAAACCAACACCACGATGGGTGGAGGCTCAAGTCTTGAAGCAGGCGCCACCAGCGTTGTGATGAGCAGCAACTTGAGTGGATCAGTGCAATGGGAAATCGCCGCGGTATCGATGAAGACCGCAGCCGGCATCACCGTCACCCCCACCAGTGGTCTGACCACGACCGAAGCAGGCGGCACGGCTAACTTCAGCGTGGTGCTCGACAGCGCCCCAACGGCCAACGTCACGATTGCCCTGAGCTCCTCCGACAGCAGCGAAGGTACGCTGTCAACTGGCAGCCTGACCTTCACCACGGCCAACTGGAGCACGCCGCAAACGGTAACGGTGACCGGCGTCGATGACAGCTTTATTGACGGCAACATCGCCTACAGCATTGTCACTGCTGCGGCGAGCAGTGCCGATGCTCGCTACAACGGCCTGAATGCCAACGATGTCAGCCTGACCAACACCGACAACGACACCGTCAATACCCTCTACGTCGATACAACCAGCGATACGGTCGACGGCACGGTCACCAGTATTGCCAGCCTCATGGCGAACAAGGGCGCCGACGGCAAGATCAGCCTACGCGAGGCGATCACTGCGGCCAACAACACGGCCAATGGCGTCGGCGGGACCGATGTCATTAACTTCAACATTGCTGGCACCGGCATCCACACGATCAATCTTGCCAGCGCCTTACCGTCGATTACCGGTGCCGTCACGATCAATGCGGCCAGCGACGATAGCTTCACCGCCAATGGCAACCGCCCGGCCATTGTGCTCAATGGCGGCGGAAGCATTCAGGATGGTCTGGACTTGGTTGGCGGCTCGGACGGCAGCACGATCCGCGGTTTCATCATGCAGAACTTCGCGACCGTCGCCATCTCTGTCGGCACGAGCAATGGCAATACCATCGCCGGCAACTGGCTGGGCCTGGATTCTTCAGGAACCAGCGCGGCCAGCAACGGAGCAGGCATCGAGTTATGGAATGCCAACAATAATGTCGTCGGCGGTACCACGGCTGCCGACCGTAACGTCATCTCTGGCAGCACCACCGTCGGCATGGCGATCAATACGAATAACGGCACCAGCACCGGCAACCTCGTCATAGGCAACTACTTCGGCACCAACGCCGCCGGCACGAGCGCGGTCGGCAACACTGCCCAGGCTTTGTGGGTCAACGCTGCCAACAACACCATCGGCGGCGCCACGGCGGGCGCGGGCAACGTCATTAGCGGTACGACCTCGTGGGTTGGCGTGCAACTCACGCCCTCAGCCTCCGGAACCCTGATCGCCGGCAACCTGATTGGCCTGAACGCCGCCGGCACTGCGGCGATTGGCAACGCAGGCGGCGGGCTGTATATCGAATCAGCCAACAACATGATTGGCGGAACAACCGCCGCCAGCCGCAACATTATCTCCGGCAACGGTCTTTCCGGCATCGACATTACCGGCGCCACAGCCACCGGCAACACTGTCACCGGCAACTATATCGGCCTGAACGCCGCAGGGACCGCTGCCATCGCCAATGACGAAACCGGCGTCATGATCGATACCGGCGCCTCAGGCAATACCATTGGCGGGGCCACCGCCAGCGCGCGCAACGTCATCTCGGGCAATACGCAGTACGGTGTGATCGTGACCGCCCAAAGCGGCGCCACTGCGAACAACATTATTCAGGGGAATTATCTGGGCACCAATGCGGCCGGCACCGCAGCGATCTCGAATGGGGGGTTCGGCGTCGTCATCGATTATGCCGCCATCAACACCAGCATCCTCGACAACGTCATCTCGGGCAACACCAACACCAGTTGGAGCGCCTCCCGCGGCGGTATTTATTTGTATGCCAATGGCGCGACGATCCAGGGCAACAAGATCGGTCTGGACGCTACCGGCACAGCCACCCTGGGCAACGGCGGCGGAGCATCCAGCGCAGGCATCTTCGAGGCGGGCGGTTCGAGCAATGTGCTGATCGGCGGCACTGGCGCCGGCCAGGGCAACACCATCTCCGGCAATACCGGTCCCGGTGTTGTAGTCCTGGCCGATCCGGGCAACGTCAGGATGCTCGGGAACTCGATCTACGGCAATACCAGCCTTGGGATCGACCTCGGCAACAATGGCGTCACGATCAACGACGCCGGCGACGGGGACAGTGGCGCCAATAACCTGCAGAATTTCCCGGTACTGATAAGTGCAACAACGAATGGCAGTACGATCGTCGTTTCCGGTTCGTTCAACAGCACGGCATCCAGTTACTATCGCATCGAGTTTTTCTCCAGTCCATCGGCAGATAGCACCGGATACGGCGAAGGTCAGACCTATCTCGGTTACGTGAATGTCAGCACCAACGGTAGCGGCAATGCGACATTCAACACGACCTTATCGGCATCGGTGGCGGCAGGCCAATACATCTCGGCCACGGCAACACAATGCAACGCCACCTATACAACATTTACCAACACGTCCGAATTCGCGCAGAACATAACATCGCTCGCGCCCAATAATGCGCCAAGTGGCACCAACAAGACACAAACTATCCTTGAGGATACGAGCCACACGTTCAGCATCGCCGATTTCGGTTTCGCTGATCCTGGCGACAGCCCCGGCAACAATCTTCTCGCGGTAACCATCACGACCCTGCCAACGGCCGGTAGCCTGACGCTATCCGGCGCAGCCGTGACCGCAAGCCAGAGCATCACCGCCGCCGACATCACGGCAGGCAAGCTGGTTTTCCAGCCGGCTGCCAACGCGAATGGCGCTGCCTATGCCAGCTTCACATTCCAGGTTCAGGACGACGGTGGCACCAGCAATGGCGGCATCGATCTCGATCCGACGCCCAATACGTTTACATTCAACGTCACAGCGGTCAGCGATCCACCGGTCAACAGCGTGCCGGGTGCTCAAAGCACCAACGAGGACACCACCAAGGTGTTTTCCGCGGCCAACGGCAATGCCATTTCGATCACCGATTTAGACGCCGGCGGGGCGAACAATCAAGTCACGCTCAGCGTCACCCACGGCACCCTGACCCTGGCCAGCACCAGCGGACTGACGTTTGTCAGCGGAGATGGCACCAGCGATGCGACGATGACCTTACGCGGCACTGCCAGCGCGATCAATACGGCTCTGAATGGCCTGAGCTTCAGCCCGACCGCCAATTACAACGGCAGCGCCACCCTGACGCTGGCAACCAAGGACTCCGTACTATTGAGTCTGGATATCGACACCAGCCTGCTCGGCCATTACACCTTCGACAGCGGCTATCTGGGAAATGACAGTAGCCCAGCCGCCGGCAACATGGCCGCGGTGGTGGGTGCCACTGGCGTTTCAGACGCGTTGCGCGGCAGCGTGGTAGCGCTGGATGGCAGTTCGAACAGCAACCTTCAAGTATCAGGCCTGTTCGGCACACCAAGCAACGTGACACTTGCCGCCTGGGTAAACCTGACCGCGGCCGATCTATCCGGCGCAGAAGTCATCTCTTTGGGTGACAGCGTGTTGCTGCGCCTCGACGCCGGCGGCGCATTGCTGGGCGGGTATTACAACGGCAGCACCTGGGTTGGCACCACCTACAATACCGTGCTGGCAGGCACTGGCTGGCACCACGTGGCCTTCAGTTTCGACGACACTGCAAATACGACGGCCTTGTACCTCGACGGCGCACTCGTCAGCCAGATCAGTACAACCGATTCGATCAGCTACACCAAAGGTCTGACGACCTTCATCGGTTCCCATGGTGACGGCCAGGCGAACTTCAACTTTAACGGCCTGATCGACGAAGCACGCATCTATAACCGAGCGCTCAGTGCTACCGAAATCGCCACGCTGGCCGCCGATCAAACAATGACTGTCAGCAGCGCTGTTACGATCACCGTGACGCCCGTTAACGATGCCCCAAACGGCTCAGACAAGACGCTAACCATCCTTGAGGATACGAGCCACACGTTCAGCATCACCGATTTTGGCTACGCCGACACCAGCGACAACCCGGCCAACAATCTGCTGGCCGTAACGATCACCACGCTCCCAGCCACCGGCAACCTGACATTGGCGGGTGTTGCAGTGAACGCCGGCCAGAGCATTGCTGCCGCCGACATTGCCACCAGCAAACTCGTCTTCACTCCGATTGCCGATGCCAACGGCGTTGGCTACGCCAGTTTCACATTCCAGGTTCAGGACGACGGCGGTACCAGCAATGGCGGGGTCGATCTCGACCCGACGCCCAATACGTTTACATTCAATGTCACTGCGGTCAACGACGCCCCAATCCTCGCCGACACCGCGCTCTCCTTAACGGTGGCTGAGGATGCCGGCGAGCCTTCCGGGGCTGTCGGCTCGCTGGTCAGCGCCTTCACCGGCGGTATCAGCGATGTGGATAGCGGCGCCGTCAACGGTATCGCCCTCGTCGCCAGTAACGAGACCAACGGCACTTGGCATTACAGCACCAACGGGGGCACCAACTGGACGACCGTCGGCACGGTCAATGCCGGCTCTTCGCTGCTCCTCGCCAACAACGCCAGCACCCGGCTGTATTTCTCGCCATCGGCGAATTACAACGGATCTTCCACTTCGGCCATGACGCTGCGCGCTTGGGATCAGACCAACGGCACCGCCGGCACCAAGGTCGATACGTCTACCAACGGCGGCACCTCTGCATTTTCCAGCACGACCGATGTCATCGATGTCTCGGTGACTCCGGTGAATGACGCGCCAGTCATCACGTCGAACGGTGGCGGCGCTACCGCCGCGCTGAATGCGGCCGAGAATCAGACGGCGGTGACCACCGTCACCGCCACCGATCCGGATGTCGGGGCGGTGCTCACCTACAGTATCGCCGGCGGCAGCGATGCCGGTCGCTTCAGTATCGATGCCAATTCCGGCGTGCTGGTTTTCAGTGTCAGCCCGAATTTCGAGTCGACCGTGGATGCCAATGGCGATGGCGTCTATGAGGTCATCGTCGCCGTCTCCGACGGCAGCCTGAGCGATACCCAGGCCCTCGCGGTCACCGTCACCAATGTCAATGAGACCCCCACCGTGGTCTCCTTGTCGAACAGCACCCTGCCCGAGAACACCGATACCGCGGCCGGTACCGTCGTCGGCACGCTGACGGCGAGCGATCCGGATGCCGCCGACAGCACCACCTACAGCATCGTCGGCGGCGCCGATGCCGGGGTCTTCAGCCTCGGCGGGGCGAGCAGCGATCAGTTGGTGATCACCCATGGCGTCCTCGATTTCGAGACGAAGTCGTCGTATGCCGTGACCGTCCGGGTGACCGATGGCGGTGGCCTGTTCCATGATCAGGCGCTGCTGGTCTCGGTCAGCGATGTCAATGAGGCGCCGAGCTTTACCAGTGCCGCGCTGACCACCGGGACGCAGGATGCGGCCTACAGTTATACGATCACCACCACCGATCCGGACACCGGCGCGGTGCTCGCCATCACCGCCCCGACCTTGCCGGCCTGGCTGACCCTGACCGATCACGGCGATGGCACGGCGACTTTGTCGGGCACCCCGAGCAATGCCGAGGTCGGCAGTCACAGCGTGGTCTTGCAGGTGTCCGACGGGACGCTGACGGCCAGCCAGAGTTTTACGCTCACCGTCAGCAATGTGAATGACGCCCCGGTCCTCACCAGCAACGGGGGCGGCGCCACCGCCTCGGTCAGTGCCGCCGAGAATCAGACAGCGGTGACCACCGTCACTGCCACCGATCCGGATGTCGGGGCGGTGCTCACCTACAGTATCGCCGGCGGCAGCGATGCCGGTCGCTTCACGATCGATGCCAATTCCGGCGTGCTGGTTTTCAATTTCAGCCCGAATTTCGAGTCGACCGTCGATGCCAATGCCGATGGCGTCTATGAGGTCATCGTCGCCGTCGCCGACGGCAGCCTGAGCGATACCCAGGCCCTCTCGGTCACCGTCACCAATGTCAATGAGGCCCCCACCCTGGTCGCCTTGTCGAACAGCACCCTGCCCGAGAACACCGATACCTCGGCCGGTACCGTCGTCGGCACGCTGACGGCGAGCGATCCGGATGCCGCCGACAGCACCACCTACAGCATCGTCGGCGGCGCCGATGCCGGGGTCTTCA